>Ga0123355_10001282_pt1 | contig 35097 bp, 24 predicted proteins | sample TergutEmb28metaG_3_FD_89872 | JGI IMG/M metagenome (GOLD analysis project Ga0123355, IMG submission 89872) | Embiratermes neotenicus P1 segment gut microbial communities from Petit-Saut dam, French Guiana - Emb289 P1 | ecosystem: Host-associated > Arthropoda: Insects > Digestive system > Gut ...
AAAAGCCCCCTAGTTGTCAAATACTTTTCCAAGTTTTCTTCATATTTTTTGGATTTCAGAGCAAAGCGCTTGATTTTGCGCTGTTTTTTTGGTAGGATAGCGGGGTAATTGATACGGAGGGGTGTCCGAGTGGCTTAAGGTGACAGATTCGAAATCTGTTGTACAGCAATGTACCGGGGGTTCAAATCCTCTCCCCTCCGCCATCCCCTTGAGACAGAACTTGAGTCTTGAGGGGACTTTTTTATGTTGAAATACCTAGGATTTTCTTTTCCTAGGCTCTGGATTACCACCTCCTCTCGACTTGTTTTTTTTAATTTGATATTGGCATTTGGAAATAGGCATGATAAAATAAAAAAACTGAATTAAGGAGAATAAGATGCAATATAACGCTTCACTTTCAGATGAAATCAGAAGTTTAATTTTATTAAAAACCGAGGGGATTATTGGGAGTTTAAATTGTTGACGTTTGAGGGGAGGGCTATATCGTGAAAATATCGAAGATAACAATAAATAACTTCAATTCGATTGGCGCTCAAAAGAATGTGCTGAACCTTGAAAACGATGTAACTGCGTTGATTGGCAAGAACGAGTCCGGCAAAAGTAGCGTCATTGATGCGATAAACAGTATTCGGTTCACTTCAAAGCTCCCGAACCTTAGTAAAAACGTCAATCGACGAACGGACACGCCCGTAAGTTTTACAGTTGAGTTGTTCTTTTTGGAAGTCGAAGCTGAGAAATACGGACTTGTAACTGCCAATAAAACCGTCATAGAAATCACGGACGAAAAGATTGTATACGACGGCGAGCTGTCTAAGCTGTTCAGCGAAGGCGCCGATATTCATACGTTGGTAAATTCATTTTGTACAACAGTTGAAGATTATTCAAATCTACCTCATACGAGTGCTTTGGTTAGCTTTTTGAGTGACTTGGATAAAAAACTTCCAATTCTGCCTTTGGAGAATATGTTTAACTCTTGCATTAAAGAGTTGTCGAGCCAAAGAGATATTGATAAAAACATGATTACAGAATTGACCTCAAAAGCCCGAAACTTACTTGAACGCATTAGTGGAGTGTATTTTTTGCTCCCAAACATATACAAGTACACAGGTCTTGAAATCAAAGACACTTATCAAACAAGCGAGATTGCCAACCACATTAGCGGACAAACACCAATCCGAGCCATAGAAGCGTTATTTTGGGTTGCCGAAGTTGAGCCTGAGTTGTTGCACAAAGCTATCGCAAGCCCACATCCGGGAACAAAGGATTCTGCTCAAGATGAATTAAAGGCACTTGTCGAAAAGAATATCAACGCTGAATTTCAGAAGTTTTATCAGCAAAGCGATGTACAGTTGAAAATCTTTTTTGACGGAAATACGATTAAATTTAATATTGATTCTGGATTGCGGATGAATCTATCCGAGCAAAGCGATGGGTTGAAATGGTATTTCTCGTTATTTATAGATATGTGTCGCAACGGACTTCACAAGAAGCCGACTTTATTGTTGTTGGATGAACCGGGCGTTCATTTGCACGTTGATGCTCAAAGCGAATTGATAAAACTGTTTTATCATCTAACAGAACGCGGCAACTCTTTGATTTACACCACGCACTCACCGTTCATGCTTGATTCAAGCAATCCTACATCAATACGGATTATACAGAAGCCAAGTGGGTTTACGGAAATAGTGAACAAATATTACAGCGATGAGATTGACGGCTCATCGAAAAAGGAAACCTTGTCGCCTTTGCTAAAAGGAATAGGGGCTACATTATCAAACACGATATTCCCGCTTTTTGACAAGCCCTGCTTGATTGTCGAAGGGATAACCGATAAGCTGTATATAGATGCAATGATGGGGTATCTCTATTCGGAAAATGAACCCAGCGTGTATATTGTGCCCTCTGTGGGTGCGTCAAACATTGATAAACTTGCATCGATCTTTATCGGTTGGGGGATTGAGTTTTCGGTTCTATTGGATTTTGACAAGGATGGTTTTAAGGAGTATAAGGAGCTAGCCAGTGATTTGCACATGGCGGACTCACTAATACGGTTCGTCAATCTAGGGCAATTTGCTGACGGTGTACCCAAAGACGAATATAGAGAAATAGAATCACTTATTTCGGTCGATGTTCTTTCAAAATTGGACTCTTGGAATTTGAGAAATAGCGGAAAAGAAATTTCTAAGTACATAATCGCAAATGACTTTTACACAAAGGCTAAGGAGCAGGCGATAGCCCTTGATGATGAAACTATCCAGAATTTCAGAAAATTGTTCTCTGCTTTATTTAAGTCCGATACAAAGGATGGTAATTTCAAATGACTCCATACAACACCATTGCAACCGTTTTGCTCTAGACGTTATTTCAGCTTATCGACTGCTCTTAAACCATTGATCTTGTTGAGTTTCTCGGAAAATCCTGTATCACCACTCCAACCAAGTAGAACAAATACGAACCCCATCATTATTGGGGATGTGATCGTGTTTGTGTCCAAACTGTAATTCTACGTATAGCCAAAGGGTGGGATGCCATAAGCATCCCACCCTTTGGCGTTATTTGCTTGGTTTTTTGTCTTTATTCTTTTTCCATTCCTCAAACTCCCGCTTGCCCTCGTCCGAATCAAAGAATTTTTGAATCTCTGGGAGCAAACGCCGTGCCAGTCGTTCAAGTCGCTTCAAAGCAAATCTGCTGAGTAAGAGAAGAAATTATTGAAGTATACCAACAAGGCGAGTATGCACAATCTCTTGAAAAATCGCCGCTACATCGGCGAGTATCGCTATGGCGATACCATCACCCCAAATGGTCTACCTGCCATCGTGCCGGAGGACGTTTTCAAGCAAGTGGCAGAGCGGATGGACATTCCGACGGGATGTCCAAGCCTCCGCATTTACGCCAATTTAACCTTTTACTGCGCCGGTAACCATCCCTTTCACGATTTGTTTCTGGAAAATCAAATAGATCATTACGGCTGGAATTAAGGTTAGAAGGAACCCTGCCATAATCAGCTGCCATTCCATTTTATACATACCTCTGAACTGAACGGCCTGCAATTGCAAGGTAAAATGACTTGTGTTGAACCCGATGATGAGGCGCGGCAATAGAAAATCGTTCCACAACCATAGGGCGTTTATGATAATTACCGTGGCGTTAACCGGTTTCAAAACAGGAAAGATGATCCGTGTGAACGTTTGAAACGCATTGCAACCGTCTATGGAAGCCGCTTCATCCAATTCTCTCGGGATCCCCATACAGAACCCCCTGTAAAGAAATACGGCCATGGGGACGCCGCACCCCCAATAGATAAGGGCCAGCCCCCACCAAGTTTCATAGATTCCCAAGACAGACGATACCCGGACCAAAGACAGCATAAACGACTGAAAGGGGATCATCATGGGAATGATCAGGAGAAAGAAGATAATTTTTGCAGTTTTGGCCCTATTATTCCGTGCGATTTGGTAGCCCGCCATAGACGCTAAGAACACAATGCCGGCAGTGCCTGTTACAGTCACGAGTAACGTGTTCAAAAACGCCGTCGGGTAGTTCATTCGATAGAACGCTTCGACGAAATTACCAAAATTCAAACTCGTCGGCAGCGAGATAACGCTCCGCACGATTTCTTGATAACTTTTAAACGAATTGATGATAACCAAGTAAAAGGGGACCAACATGATAGCCACAACCAGCAGTAACACCGAAAAAGTAATCCACCTACCTGCGTTTTTCACATGCTCACCTCTCTTCGCCGGAATAGAGAAATCTGTAATGCGGTGATAATCGCCACAAGGATAAATAAAATTACCGATTGCGCGCTGCCGTACCCAAGCTGTCTTAAGGTGCCGAACCCGGTTCTGAATATGTGAAGAGCCATGGTTGTCGTGGCGCCGCCCGGTCCCCCGTCGGTCAGGGAGAAGATCAAGTCGAATTGTTTAAACGAGTTCGCAATGGCGAGGAATACGCAAAAAGTAATCGACGGCAAAATAATAGGGATTGTCACGAAGAAAAACTGTCTGACCCTGCTGGCACCGTCCATGGACGCCGCCTCTTTTAATTCGTTGGGCACAGATTGCAGGGCGGCCACATAGATAATTGTATAAAAACCCAGGGCCTGCCAGATAGAAACCAAAATCACTGAGTAAAATGCGAGATCCCGGTTGCCCAGCCAACTCCATTGCAGAAAGCCGAGCCTCTCGCCGGTCAGTTCAAAGAGGGAATCAAAGACGTTGCCAAGTATAAATTGCCATATAAATCCAATAATCACCAGACTGATGACATTCGGTATGTAAAACGATGTACGGAAAAATCCCTTCCCTTTGATTTTGCTGTCCAGCAGTGAGGCCAGCAGGATTGACAGCACATTAATTAACACCACAAAAGCGGCGGCATAAGCCAATGTAAATCTCAGGGCTCTAGTCGCATTCAGGTCGTTAAAAAACCGCGTGTAGTTGTCAACCCCTATAAACTGCGCGCTCCGAACGCCATCCCAATCCGTAAAAGAATAATAAATGGTCATGAAAAAAGGCACAAAAATGAAGATAGTTACAAAGAATAGTGCGGGGGCAGTAAACGCGATCAATCTCATTCGCAGTGCTTTTTCTTTCACGTATTTCACCTCGCCATCATGTCAACCGGGCAGCAAGACGGTTGCCTGCTGCCCGGCCGTGTATTCATATTTTTCTGCCTGCAAAAATCTTAACGGAACATGGCAGTCAGCTCTGACCGGACTTGATCTCGGGTGAATGTGCCGGCTACATAGTTCTGGAACACCCTGCCGAAGGGCTCCTCAGTCCCCTCGGGGCCGGTGAATATCCACCACGGAGCAGTTTGGCCCGTAGCAATGAAGTGGGCGGTCTCTTCGGCCAGCATGGCATCGGGCATGGCCGCACCGATTTGAGGCGATATCTGTCCGATCTGCTCAGGGATCCAGTTCCTGCCGAAGTCAGACGTGGTTAGCCACTCCAGCCACAACAGGGTCTCTTGCAGATTTTCCGTATTGCCGACGCGGAAGGTCAGATTGGAGTCAACCGCCAGAACGGCCCTGCCGTCCAAACGGGGATGCAGGACATAGCCAAGCCGTATATCGGGATTGGCACTACGGATCGAATCCTCGGCCCAGGTGCCCTGATGGATCATTGCCACCGTACCGTTGGCCATGGCGCTTACCTGGTCGTCAAAGGTGCTCTCCATGGGGCGGTTGCCACCAAATTCATATACCAGATCCAGAATGTCTAAGGCAAACTCAAGCTCCGGCAGTTCGCCAAATTCGATGGTGCCGGCGGCCAGATCGGCAAAGAAACGTTCAAAGTCACCGTTGTATACATCGGACATAGAGGGATATACGGTCTGGGGCAGTACCCACCACTCGGCAAAGCCGGTGGCAAAGGGCTGGATACCCGCCGCGACCAAGGCCTCACAGACAGCTCTCAACTCCTCTAACGTCTCGGGCAAATCTGCAATACCAGCTTGCTCGAAGAGATCTTTGTTGAAGATGTACCCATGTGACTGCAATACGAAAGGATAGCCGGTAATCGCGCCGTCAACCGTTACGCTGTGGAGCAGGTTTGGATCGATATAGGCCATGAAGGGCTCATTGGTCAGGTCATGGGTAAAGTCGCGGAATAACATGTTCTCTGCATATGCGCTGCTCATAAACATATCGGGGATCCGGCCTGCGTTCAGGCGGGTTAGGAGTAGGGTCTGATAGTCGTTCTGCTCAATGAACATATCAATGGTAACGCGTCCGTCGGTGTATTCGTAGTAGGCCGCCGCCATGTTATTGTAGAACTCGGTCAGCTCTGGGCTGTTCAACATGAAACTCAGGGTTACGGACTCGGCCGCAGGATCAGGGTCAGGATCGGGATCAGCGGGGGTGGTGGGGGCATCTGCAGCAGGGGTGGGATCTACCGCAGGGGTGACCTCATAGCTGTTGCAACCGGCGACTAAAACCATGAGTAGGAGCAAGGCGAGTGTGATGGATAGCAGTCTTTTCATTTGATGTTCCTCCTAAAAATAATAGTATTGGGAATAGCTGTAGTCGTGGCAGGAGGGAGGCGTTTTCCCCCCTGCCCTGTTGTGATATTATGCCAGCAATCTGAAGAACAGTGTCGCCGCCGACGCCCGGTCGGACATCAGGTTCGGCGCAAGCATAGTGGATGAGACGCCTACTACTATGCCGTTTTCGACCAGATACGTCATGGCGTCAAGGGCCCAGTACGGGATCTGGCCACGGTCGGTAAAGGTTCCTATGGGCACACCATCGCCCGTCGGCAGTTCGTCAAGTTCAGTCAAAGCGCGGTATAGCATGGTGAGCATCTCAGCCCGGGTTATGGGCGCATTCGGCGCAAACATGTTGTTTCCTACGCCTTCGATCACGCCCAACTCCTTTGCCGCCGCGATATAGCCCGCAAACCATCCGGTTCTCGCATCATAGAAACTGTCGCGCACATCATCCAGCGGCTCTATTTCATAGGCGCGGCAGAGCAAAGCGACAAACTCCGCTCTTGTTACGTCTCCCAACGGGTCGAAAAGGAACCCAGGCCGCCCCTGTACGATGCCGCCTTCCGCGGCAAACATGACCGCCTCATAGAACCAGTCGCCTTCATTTACGTCAATAAACCATACCCTTGTGTCCGGTATTAAGCCTAAATCGTTGATTGCATCGACGATATCGTCCCTTGCCGCATGCAACTGGGCCGCGGTACTCGCCGGATTGGCCAGCACTGCCTTGGCAGCGGCTAATGTGCTCTCTAGGACGGCGAGGCTCTCACCGGTGAACACAGCGGTCTTGGCGAGCAGACCTTCTGCGATATCAATACTGGCCTGCAAGGCCGCCATTGCGGCGTTGCGCACCCCGTCGTCCGCCAGAACTTCTAAATCGTTGATTGCGTCGACCACATTGTACCTTGCCGCATGCAACTGGGCCGCGGTGCTCGCCGGGTTGGCCAGCACTGCTTTGGCGGCGGTTACTGCGCTATCCAAGGCGGCGAGGCTCTCTGCGGTGAACACAGTGGTCTTGTCCAGCAGATCTTCTGCAATATCAATGCTGGCCTGCAAGGCCGCCATTGCGGCGTTGCGTACCCCGTCGTCCACCACGAGATTATTGAAAGCGGTTACGATCGCATTGCGCAACACCTCCGGATCCGCTCCCACAGCAGGCGCTCTGCCGGCGTTAAGCGCGGCGTCAAGTGCAGTTCGGGTCACGGCGGTGAAGACGATGTTGGCAGGGGGCCCGTCCGCGGCGGCCAGGAAAGCATCTACAAAGGCGATGGTTTCCGCCAGCCGATCCACAGGTGGAGTGAGGCTGATCTCCAAGTTGTCAAAGGCCGTTTTCAGGGCACCCAGCATCGTGACCAGGCCTGTCGCTGCGGCGTCGGGATCGTCCACAAGATCCCTGGCGTTGTCGATCAAATCCCGGAGTGCATTGAACCCGGCCGGAACATAATTATCCGCATTGGGTGCAATGAAGTTGTCAAACAGATCAATATAACCTTGGATCGTCGCCTTGAGGGCCTTAACCTCCAAGTCTACAAGTTCCAGTCCGTTGACTGCGTCCCGCAGAGCGTCCAGCGCCTCGTCAATTTCCGCCTGGGTGGCGCCGGAATCCTCCAGCACGGCCTTGGCGTCTTCCAGCGCATCTTCCAGGGCGGCGACACTGTCCGGGGTGTAGAAGTCTTCCAAATCTCGGATGGTAGGCAGGATCGTGCTTTCCACTATATCGACCAGGTCGGCCAGGGCCGATTTGTCAGGGGCATCCGGATCAATGACCTCAAATGCAATCCAACTGACGCCCAACTGGACCCCGTTGGCAATCCCCGCGGCGGTTCTGCTATTGACATTGGAATTGTTGATCCATGTGGGATTGCCGCTAGGCCCTGCCGCCCAGGAAACAGTCAAATACAGATCATGTACTCCGGCAAGCGCACTGGCCGGAACGATAACCTGAGGGGTATCCATCCACTGCATATTGATGCTCTCGGGGCCTCTGACGGTCCAATCCGCGATGACCGGACCCGTGGGATTACCTAACCGCAACTCGAATGTGGCCGGGTTGTTGCGCACTTTCATGTAGTGGATGGATATGCCCACATCTCCGTCTGATGCCGTGTTGCTAAAGTCAAAGCTGCTAAACCGCATCCAGTTTCCGGTATTGCGGAAGAAGTTTACTTGCAGCCCGATGCCGTTGCCGTGTTTATTGTCTATGCGGATGTTATTCACGGTACCGGGCGCGTGCTCGTGGGCGGCATCGAACATCTCCGCTTGGATGCGCGCGTAATCTCTGCCTCTGAATAGGTCGCGGACGCCGACTTCAAGGTCGTCGCACCATTCGCCCTGGTTCTCAATGAGCACTCTGTAAATGCTGACGGAGCCGGAGGGCACGTGCACCGCCCTGATGTAGACATTGCCGTTGCCCCTGCCGGTGGCTTGCAATGTCCTGTTCCACGATCTGTAGTGGGCTTCGGGGCTGGCCGCGTCATTTTGCCAGTCGCCGGTTCTCGGCGCCACCATGCCAGACTCTCCATCGTTAGCCCACACGGCTAAGTTTGTCGTCCCCGTGCCGTTGGGATTGCTGTGCAACGTCATGGCGATTTCACGGCCCGGGATCTGATTGGAGAACGGATAGGCCACCGCGTTGATAATCAACTCGCCCTCATGTTTACGGATTACACCGGCGTCATCGTAGCACTCCGCACCGTACTGGAACTGGCTGCTAAACGTCGATCTGCCAGAGCGCAGCTGGACGAATTGCACGGTATCTTCATCTGTCACCGTGCCTCTGTATACGATCTCAATGATTCGCTCAGGGTGCAATGTGGTCGGGGGCATTCCGCCGGGAGGCTGATATACGGTTGGAGGCACGTCAAAGCGCACCCGTACATGGGCGACACCACTGCCGGATGCCGGCGCCTGATAGACGCCGAAGGCATCTATGGTTCCAGTGGATCCGTCTGTGAGCAGGGTGCCGGTTGCAGTTACCATCTCCCAGATGGGTCTCGTTGCGGAAACTGCGGTTGCGTCAACACGGGCTTCTAAGAGGAGGGTACTGCCCGCCCGGACCGCCACGAAGGGCACGGGAGCGCGGTGGCGTCTGAGTGAATACTCGGTGTTGAGGGTATTACGCTCCACATTGGCGGCACCGTTTGCCTCCCGGACGTTATTATTGAATGCGGTGTTTCCGGTGGCCAAGTCGAACGCGCCCACAATAATATCTTCTTCTACCACATATCTCTGCTCACCCGCCTGGAACCATTTCAGGCTCATATTGGGGTCGCTGAATGCTAAGACCAAGTCAAATCCGGAGGCCTGCGCCGCGCTTGTGGTCTGTGCGCCCACATTGGTCAGGGTCTGGATATGACCTGTCAGAGGGACGTTCATTGTGCCGATCAAGTGGGCGGCAGTATGCGCTTGACCTGCCGGCACCTGATAAATGCGGATGGTCGTCGGCCCATCGGTGCCGCCTGGTGTGGCCCCGTTCAAAACGTGTCCATCTGCCGAGCCGCCCCAGCCGCCGAACCCGAGCCCAGTACCCGGTCCGGCGCCGACAGGAGGCATTGCCGCTCCGCCGTTGGAGGCGCGGGCCGTTAGGTGCATATTGGCGGTGAAACTCACGTTATTATAGCGCACCCAGGCATTTTCTGTACGGCTTTGGATGAGGTAGTGCTGATGAAAGAAGTCATGGTCTTCCATAGACGAGATGATGGCCACGTCGTTGCCATAGTGGCTGTTTCCGTCTTGGCTCCAGGCCACATCGTCCCAGTTCCACGCCAAAGTCTGTCTGGCGGAGATGTTCCGGGGGCCGATGGGGGCGCCGGTGACCACGACGTCAACTCTCTGTGCCGCAGTCATGGGGGCGGCGGAGCATGTCGCGGCGATAAAGGTGTAGGTGCCCGGCTCAATATACCATCTGCCGTCAAAGAAGATGGACTCGCCGTTGCCGCTGACATCCCAGATGGCCAGCTCATGCATAGGCACACTGAACGTAAAGGTTGTGCTGCCGTTTGCGGGTACATTGTGGCGGTTGAAGTCCACCAATCTACGGATCGGGCGCTGGAGAATAGAGGGTCCCGTATATTCCATATAGAGCTGTACCACTTCATCGGAAGCGAAGTTGCTGGTATTGGCAATGGGAATCGAGAAAGTCAGATCAGCCGTAGACGTATTGGCCACGGGGCCGGTGGCGCCGGTTCTTGTCAGGGTGCCGTAGTTGAAGTTGGCAAATGTCAGGCCAAACCCAAAGGGGTAGGTTGTATTGGCCGGGTCCGCGTACTTATATGTGCGCTGGCCTCTGATAATGTCGTAATCGTTGAGGGGCGCTAAGAGGTCGGCATCGGCATACCAGGTTTCGCCCAGGCGGCCGGCGGGTGCCGTGTCTCCGAAGAGGACGTTGGCGACGGCGCGGCCCATTTCCTGACCGGCGTGGCTGGTATAGACGATGGCCGCAATCCGGGGATCGTTGGCGTAATCATCGACTTCAAAGGGGGCGTTGCCCACCACCACCAGAATGGTCCTGCCGGGGGCCGCCGCCGAGACGGCCTCAATCAGCTCGGTCTGTGTCTGCCCCAGGGAGAGAGCTCTGTCATCCAGGATATCGATGCGGTCAAATGTCTCCCGGTGATCTAAGTGGGGATTGTCGCCCACAACCACGATGGCGTACCCGTTTTGGCCGGTGCCGGCGGCTGTAGCGGCCTGGGCGGCAGCGTGTGTCGCGCCCTCTATTTGGTGGGGAATCCACGCGGAGTTGACGTTATTAAACCCGGTGAGTGTCAGGTTCGCGTCAGCCTCTGCCGGCGCGGTGAGGCCGTTGCCCCGCGTCGCAATTCTGCCGGAGCTATTGGACAGGGCAATATGTACGTTCCCTGTGCCGCCCCACGGAACATTATTGGCAGTACCGGTCTCCCAGAAGCCGATGATGGGCCTGGAGTTCCAGTCCTGCTGTGCCCGCAGAGAGTTTACACCGTCGTGGCGGTACCAACCGGCCGGCCCGTTGTTGACGTTGATGCCGCCAACCCTGTTGTCAACAAAGCCCAGATTCAGGGCGCGGGAGGCCTCGTTATTATCGTGGTAGAGGGACTTCAATTGACTCATGTTGCGGGGATACTGCATGAGCACCCACTGTGCCAGCTGGGCGTCCGTCGAGTTGCCCTGTACCGTGGCAGCATCAACTGCGTCGGTGAGATGCAACTGGACGGTGCGCGTTTGGCCCGCGGTCATGAAATGGCCGGGATGACGGACACTTTCAAAGGCGTATATCTCCCGGGACAGGCTGAAGTTGGCTGTGGGGGCCAGCCTGTTTTGGATTTCTTCGTCGATGAATGTGTGGTACGGCTTCCCGCCTGCATAGAACGTGTTCGAGGTCATGGATGCGACCGGGCCGCTGACGGCCACGTTCCTGGCTCTGTCCAGGGGCAGGATGTTATTTTCGTTTCTCAGAACGACAACTTGTTTTTCGGCCGCCTCAAGGGACAGGAGAGAGAAGGGGTGGGATTCGGGGTTGCCGTCGTTGTACCCCGGGTGAACCAACTCGGGAACGCCTAGAGGGTTGTCGCCCACTTTAAAGATGTGCTCATAGTAGCTGATGGGCGCGGGGTCCAGACAACCGATATGGACGCGGGTGGCCAAAAGCGGGCGCAGGGCCGCATCCAGATCATCTTCTGTCATGAACCCGTAAGCCAGAGCCGCATAGAGGTTTTTCCGCGAATCTGTGCTGATGGATTCGGTGGTTGTAAAGGCAAAATTAAAGTTTTGAATGGAGCGGGCATAGGCCTTGGCCATTCCGATCAGGGATTGGGGATAATAGGCGTTGTCGGCGTCACGGTACAAGTTTCTCGGTGAAGACGCGTCGTTGACAACGATAAAGGGGTTATAAAACCCGTTTTCGTTTTGGCCGACCCACTGATCAAATACCATGAACCTCTGCTCCGGAGAGGTCATGACGGCTTTCCCGTTGACCATGTTATAGCCCGTCATGAGCCCAACCGCCGCGCCGGAGGCGATGGGAATTTCAAAGACCTTGAGGTAATATTCGTGCATATTCCGGGGGCAAATGCTGGCGGAATAGATGTTCCGCACGGATTCTTGCCCGTAGGCGTAGAAGTGTTTGAGGGTGGGCTGTGTCAGCCAGTAGAAGGGGTCATAGCCCTTCATGCCCTCAGAATAATGCATGGACAGCACGCCCACGTGGAACGCGTCCTCGCCCATGCCCTCGGAAGCGCGCCCGAACCGCGGATCCCGATTGAGATCAATGACCGGCGACCACACATTGGTGGCGTTAAAGACGTCGTCAGCCGCGTTATAGGCCCGCATCTCGGTGCCGACAACGTAGCCGATTTGTTCAAGCAGTTTTTTATCAAATGTCATGCCGAGTCCCGTGCCGGCGGGGAAAGAGGTGGCAAAGCCCATCCAGGCCAAGCCGTGCTCTCCCTCGGAGCCGGTGCGGAATTGTCGGACACCCAAACGGGGCACAGCCGCGCCGAACTGTTGCGCCATACCGATCTTTTCGTCCAGGGTCATGCGCGCGACCAGGTCGTTCACCCGCTCTTCAACGGTCAGGTTGGGGTTTTGGAAAGGGAACTCAAAAAAGCCTGTAAAATTGCCTTCCCCATCAAAGTAGTCTGAGATGACACCTACTCCCGATGGGTCTGGCCGCTCCAAATTCCGTTCTGGAATTGGCGTAGTGGGGAATGCTGGTAGCGCCGCCCGCTCAACGATGGGCGCGGGGGATTCCGGTGGTTCTGTCAAGTGTTCCAGGGCGTATGCCGGAATCAATGATGCCAGCATACAACACACCAAAACAATGCTGAGAACCCTCTTGCGAAGTGCCGCTTTCCTCTTATGCATGTCTTCTCCTCCTATGTTTTTAACCCGATATAATTGAGCGCATTTGTGACAAACACACTCCTCTTAATTATTTAGGGTAATATAAAAGAACCAAAACATAAATGGACAAAACAGAACACAATGGACAAAATAGAGCCTTTCATCTGGACAAAACAAAACAACGCTGGCATTCGCTTAAGCGGCCTCTAAAAAATTACCTCCACCCGGCATCCGTCGCAGACAATCAAAGCCCCGCCCGGATCCAGCGCGCCGCCGCTGACAGAGACCGCTTCCCTCGCGTTACGTATAAACAGATTCCAGGGCATGTCCGCCTGATCTATTGTTGCAGTAATGGTTTTACCGACTTTTTCGACAGTCACACGCACACTCGGATCACCAGCTACATCTGGAACGGATACAATATGGCAACAGTTGTCGGCCAACTCATAGAGCCGTACAATCATCCCGTGGGCGTAGTCGTAATCCGGTCTATCACAGACCCCGCCGCTCACCAGAACGGTGTTGGGCCGCACCATAATGGGAAGGGAGAAGTAGTCGTGCCGTTCTCTGCAATACCGGCCGCCCTCGACAACTTCATTTGTCATATAATGGGTCCATCGCCCCTCCGGCAGATAATAGCAGACCTGGCCGTCCTCGGAGAACACGGGCGCGATCATCAATGCCTCGCCCAACATATACTGTGTGTCCACCGTGTGGCAGGCGACGTCCGCCGGAAAATCCACCAGCATGGGCCGCATGAGCGGAATGCCCGTTTCATGTGTGATCACCGCCTGTCCGAAAATATACGGCATAAGCCTGCACTTCAATTCCACAAAATGACGCAGCACATCACAGGCCTCCTCGTCAAACAGCCAGGGTACACGGTAGGAGGTGGAGCCGTGGAGCCGGCTGTGGGTTGACAGCATCCCGAAGGCACACCACCGCTTGTATAAATCCGCTGTGGCCGTCTGCTCGAACCCGCCGATGTCATGGCTCCAAAACCCAAACCCGCACAGAGAGAGGGACAGCCCACCCCGCAGAGATTCGGCCATGGAGACATAGCTCGCACTGCAGTCGCCGCCCCAGTGAACCGGGAACCGTTGGGCTCCCGCAGACGCCGAGCGGGCAAACAGGCAGGCGTTATTGGTGCCGTAGGCGTTTTCCAACAACTCGAATACTGCTTTGTTAAAAAAATAGGGGTAGGCATTGTGCATACACACCGGGTCAGAGCCGTCATGCCACACGATATCCCGCACCGGGATCCGTTCGCCGAAATCGGTCTTAAAACAGTCCACACCCATTGCAATCAGCGCTTTCAACTTGTCTTGATACCAGCCCACGGCGCCGGGGTTGGTAAAATCAACGATGGCCGTACCGGCTTGCCATAAATCTGTTTGCCACACGCTGCCGTCACGGCGTTTGAGCAGATATCCCTTCTCCATCCCCTCGCTGAACAAGACAGAATTCTGTGCGATATAGGGGTTGATCCAAACGCATATTTTCAAACCACCCGCCTTCAACCGCGCCAGCATGGCCTGGGGATCGGGAAACACCTCTGGATCCCATATGAAATCACACCAGGTATACTTTCTCATCCAGAAACAGTCAAAATGGAACACGTGTAACGGAATGTCGCGCTCCCTCATTCCGCTGATAAACGAGTTGACGGTCTCCTCGTCGTAACTGGTGGTAAAGGATGTGGTCAGCCACAATCCGAACGACCACGCCGGCACAAGCGCCGGGCGCCCGGTTAGCGCCGTATAGCGGCCGATCACATCCTTTGGCTCCGGCCCCGCAAATATCAGGTAACGCAACCGCTCTCCGGCCAACGAAAATTGAACCCGCGACACCTTTTCACTGGCGATTTCAAACGCCACATCGGCATTGGTATCCACCAAAACCCCGTATCCGCGGCTGGACAGATAGAAGGGTATATTCTTATAGGCAATATTGGAGGATGTACCCCCGTCCTCATTCCACATTTCCACGACCTGACCGTTTTTTACAAAAGGAGTAAACCGTTCCCCCAGACCATATACCGATTCACCGACCGATAGCAACAACTCAGCAACTGTATATCCCTTCCCGTCTGTCACCATATACGCCATATTCCGATAGGAGGCATCTGTCAGCAACGTTCCACAGGCATCCCGATAAGACACAGACCAATTGTTGGGCCTTTTATCAATGATGACGGTGAGAGCATCGTCGCCCTGTCCCGTTGAGAAGACCAATTGGTCCTCCCCCTCTGTCACACAAAATGACGGAGAGAACTCCGCCAGTTTTGGAATTTCAGGCCATGCAGGCAAACTGCCGCGATGGTGGGATACCTCCGTCGCCACGACGCCTGGCATGGGCGTCGAAAACGTGATGGTCAAAACGGCCCGATTCAGCACATCGCCCCGCTGTGTAACAGCACACGTGGAGGCATAGACGGTCAATTCCTTCTCCCGGAGTTCATGGCCCGCATATTCGACGGCGTAATAAGGCGTGACACCCTCTCTCATACGCCAATATCCGTTTGTAAACTTCATACTCTATCTGCCTCCTGTTTCGTCATTCTGTGTTTTGAATTCTGATGGATACACCCCATAATACTTTTTGAAAACCCTGCTGAAATAGTTTTGATCTTCATAGCCCACCATTTTTGCCACGGCACTTATCTTTACGTTGGTATTCATCAGCAACTCTTTGGCTTTTTTCATGCGTGTATCCGTGACAAACCCATAGATCCCGCGGCCCATTATTTCTTTGAAACACCGAGACAGGTATTCTTTTGAAAAATAATACCGCTGAGAGAGCTTGGTTAAGCTGATCTCATCTGCATAGTTTATTTCAATATAGGCCCGAATCTCTTTCACAACATGTTCTTTTGCCAGGTCACTGTTGATTTTTTCACGCAGCTCGCCATAGCGCCGCGGCTCTGATTCATATCCCCCGTACCCCCGGCTCTCCGGTGCGGATTGAACGCCTCCGGTGCCGAGGATATCTACGGCTTGCACCAGCGCCCGCTCCAATTCTTCTTCCATGATGGGTTTCAGCAAATATTCCATTACACCGTATCGAAGGGATTGGCGTGCGTACTCGAAATCATCAAAGCCGCTCACGGTGATAAATATGGTTTTCGGATTGGCGGGAGCGGCTCGTTTTAAAAACTCTATCCCGCTCATGACGGGCAAATACATGTCGAGAAATACGATATCAGGTTGCTTTTTTTCCATGATCGCAAGGGCGACATGACAATCTGACGCCTCCACGGGAGGCCCTATGCCGTGTTTTTTCCACTTGCCCAACGCGACGATGGCCTGCCTCGAAGGGCGCTCGTCATCAACAATCAGCGCTTTGAACATTTTTATGAGCACTCCTTTCCGCCATAATGTCGTCAAATCAGTCACGCAAAAGAAAGGTCTTTATTTCCCCTCATAAGGAAGTTTTATAACAGATGTGACGCCGCCCCCTTCTTGGCTATATATATCAAAGGATGCCTGTCCGCTATATAACAACTCCACTCGCTCCGTCAAACTCCGCAACCCGATATTTGGTTTTGGAATCATCCGGCACTCCTCCTCCCGCCGTATGGCCTCACGCACTTCATCTAATCGTTCCGGCGTCATTCCTGCGCCGTCATCCCTTACTGTAATGTACAAACATCCCCCTTCAACGTAGATGCGAACACGGATATTGATCGGCCCAAGCATTTTTTCCAGGCCGTGTTTTATGGAGTTTTCCGCCAAGATCTGTATGGACAGCTTCGGAATATATTGCGTGAGGGCTTGTTCCTCCACTTCGATATGGGTGATCAGGCGCTCCTCAAACCGGGCCCTTTGCAACAGAAAATAGCGATTCAAGTGGGCCAGTTCATCCTCGACACGGACCATAACATCGGATTTGATTAAATATCGCAACGTATACGCCAGTGCGTTGACCATGTCACTCACTTCCCGGTCGCCGGCCATAAGCGCTTTGGACGAGATTGCCTGCAGTGTGTTGTACAAAAAATGTGAATTGAGCTGTGTCTCCAGGCTTTTTAGCTGTGCCTCTTTTTCATTGATGCGAGAGACAAAGTTCTGACTGATTAACTCCTGTATCCGCTCCAACATCGCATTGATGGCCCGGGCCAGATTTGCCACTTCAGGGCTCCCCTTTTCGCTGATCTGGGCATTCAGTGAGTAGTCCTTGATTTCCGATACATTATTTATCAATCTGACGAGGGACCGCGTCTGCATCTTGATCAACAAGATAATCAACAGGATGGAGAGGGCGACGGCCCCTCCGCCGATTAATAGGAAAATCGTCTGGGTGTGTTCGATGGTTCCATAGACTTCATTGGCGGGGACGACAAACAGAGAGGTCCACCCCAGTTGCTCGGATCGGTTAAAGATAGCCATATAGGACCCGCCGTTTAATTCCACGGGAAATGCCATGTTTTCATAGTTCTGCTGTGCGTGCCCAAACAACTCACCGGCTTTTTCATCGCTCATTGTGGTGAGATCATTCGTATAAACCACCAGTCCATTTTCATCAAAAACGCCGACGATGCGGTTGTCATCGGAGAGGGTTTGCGCGATATTGTCGGGGATGACGCTGAACTTTACAATGGCGATGGTCTCCTGATCCTGAATATTGATGATTGCACGGTAAAGGGTCAGCAGTTGTCGCCCGGTCGCGTCGAAATCACCCGGCGCAAAATAAATATATGACGGGCCCTGAGACGCCGATAAATACCAAGGCGTTTCTCTGATGCCCCCTTGGGAATAAATTCGCAAATTCGGGTTGTTTCTCGATATCTCGTAGACCCGTTCCTGCCTGGGGAGATAAAGAAAAAAATGATAGATGTCCGTTCTGCCGTAAAAGATGTTTTTAATGCTTCTTAAATTTACAATGTCATGGTAACCGGGTGGGTCATCGTGCAGTATAGCCCGCATCAGGGTTTCATTTTTACGGATATTCAAGGAGTAACTTGACAACTCATCTATATATTGTTCCAAGGCCTGTGTGTGCAGTGCGAGGATTTCCTGAAAATTTCGCATGGCCGTTTCATTGATCGTGCGGATTGACGTTATAAATGTAAAATAACTTGCCAACGAAACCACGAGAACCACGGAGAGGGAGACCAGAATAATGACCCGGTTGGATAATGAGTTGTACATGGATCTTAACATTAGAACCACTCCCCGGTATTCAGATATGGGCCACTATACTATTATATAAAAACACGGCATAAAACAGAAATGGACAAAACAGAACAGTTTATCTGGATAAAACAGAACAACGGGGGCGAAATCCGGCGGCGGCGCAATGGACATACAAAGCGAAAATCACCGAACCCCGAGAATTTTCTTTCTCGCTCGTCAATATTTTTTAAATAATCACACGATTCCTTTTACTGGGTGCAAGCGGGTTTTGTCGAAAAAAGAAACGTGTGATTATTCGGTTCCTGACCATAGGTGCCACGAACAGGTCAAGCCCCGACAAAAATATTTGTCGGGGCTTGACTGTTTAATGCACAACTCCGTTATATTCGAGATTTATAATTTCCAGAAAATCGCTCCAATATCCGCGCCTTCCCGTACCGGCAGCCGGTGGAACGACAACGATTTGCGTCAAGTTCCGCTCAGAAAACGCGATGTCTGCGTAATAAAATGTATCTGCCGAGCCGACGAGAACCGTTCCCACATTGCGCCAGCCGATCCCTTCTGCTCGAACGAATACACGCCACTCACGCCCTAGGTTATCCAGTCCAATATTGCGTCCATCGCCCTCGACTTCGGAATTGACAAGATATCTCACGCGAAACCCGGTGGCATTCGGGACAGGGTTTTCAAACACCATGGGAGCCCCGCTAAAGATCGTATTTCCGCTTGTCAGCAAACGGTCTGTGTGCTCGCCCCAGGCCAGGCGATACGAATTGTTGACACGTGCGCGCACGGGAGTGACTAAATCACCGGCCTGCACTAAAATCGTAAAGTTTCTGTCTACTTCATAACACACATAGGGCGGCGCTGTGATAAGACCCTCTGCAGACACATCAATTCGTTCCGCAGCGTATGTCACATCTACATCCGCATCTGACGGATAGATACGCACCTGGAGCTGATACGTCTCGCCCCGTTCCATGGTTACCGTGTCTTCTTCGACTTCTAAGCGTTCAATGTTAATGCGAACCGAAATGTCGTAACTGCCCACAATGTAGTCGCCCTGCCTGATGGTAACGGTTGCATCTCCTCGCCCTATAGCGGAAAGCGCCCCAGACTCCGGGCAAACAGATACAATGCGCTCGTCACTCGTCTCAAAATCTAAACGACTGGCCAGATGCTGATGCATGGCGGTTGAGTTACCGTTAAATGTATAGTCGAGCAAGTTTGCCGAATCAAGGTGCGGGAAAAAATCCCCCGTTTCGCCGCGCCAGATGTGGATGGGATCAGCCTCTAAAAAGGCGAGCATATGCCACGTCTCGTCGTGCCGCTCCTCCGTGAACTCTGACCGCAGTGAGATGCGCGTACTGCCGGTCTCCAGCGCCGCAATGTCCCAATCGCGCGGGCTATAGTGCGCAATGGACATGAGCGAGTCATAGACCGGGGACAAGTATAGCACATCCTGATTGAAAAACGGCGCATCACTCAAGACGGACAAGCGCGCCTGCTCGCCGCCGATAAACAAAATGTTGTACTCTTGGCTTGTGGTGTAAGAGATCCAACCGTGATACCTGTTATGCAGATAAAACAAGATACCGCCTGCGATCAAAGCGAGGCCTGCGACCACCGACACGGCGATGATGAGCATTTTTTTCGCTATTTTCTTCGGCTGGGCCTTGTCCGTTACTGTCTCAACAGGCGGATCAGAAGCTATCGGCGAAGAAGTCTCAAGGTTCGGCGGATTCACGCCCGCGGCCTCTGCGGGCGGGTCAGGGGTCTGCTCCGACTCCTCCACGACTGGCGTCTGGTCTGATTCGAGAGGTGCGCTTCCGGCTGTTTCCCCGTCCGGTTGCTTTGGCGGATCAGTTTCTGTTTGCGGTGTAGGCGTTTGCGTCTCCTGTGCAAAGCCGTAAAGCGAGATCAATTTGTATAACATCCAGAGTCCCCCCTATTATAACTGTCCACAGACAGCGCAGCAGAGATTTCCCCCTAATTATACCACAGGTGTTTGCGCCGTAGTGGTATATCCATTTTAATTGCGTATAATAACTGCAACGCCGTTATTATACCATCCCAGCTTTGAACCGTCTAGTTTTTCCGGCGAGAGTACGGCGTACTGCGCAATACTCTGTCCCCTACCCGCGCCGTGTTGCTACTCACTGGCGCTCCCGCCGCTCCAACGCCGCGTATTGCAGATAGTGTTGCAACAGCGGATTCTTCGGCCGCAATAATATCTCCTCTGTCGATCCCTGGGCTTCGACCCGGCCGCCATACAGGAAGAAGGCATAGTCGCACAGCCGCTCTATATGGGAGAGTTGATGGGCGCACACCACGTATGTGGCAGGTGCCGTCTGCTGCCGCTCCAGGATAAAGCCCTCGAACCGTTCGGCGCTCTCCATGTCGAGATTGGAAAACGCCTCGTCTATGAGAATCAGTTTCGGCGAAAAGATCATGGCCCGGATCAGGGAGAGTTTCTGCTGCTGGCCGGAGGAGAGGCCCGGCGCGTATTGATCCCGGTCATTTTGCAGGTCGGCGATCTTCAGATAGTGCTCCACTGTCCCGCTGTCCGGCTGAATCCCCCGTAGTTTGAGGGGATAGGTCAGGTTGCGCATGACCGTGTCGTGGATCAGGTAGGGTTTTTTGAATACCATTGTAATATCCCGGGGCATGAAGGTGCCGTAATCAATATGGCCGCTGTCCGGCGGCATCAGTCCCGCCAGGAGTTTCATCAACGTCGTTTTCCCGCTGCCGTTTGGGCCGATGATGCCGTAGATTTTCCCCTGATCCAGTGCCAGGTCTTCTACGTGGAGGGAAAAGGCATCCAGGCGCTTTTTGAGGTTAGAAATTTTCATCGGTCCGCCGCTCCTTCTTTCGGATCAAACTCGCAACCATTTGTATGCCAAAGGCAATCATCATAAGAACTGCGCCCAGCAGGATCGCCTGGTCCATCTCCCCCATGTTGCGCAACATGGAAATGGATGTGGTCATGGTGCGGGTGTGGTGGCGGATGTTTCCGCCGACGATCAGAATGGCCCCCACCTCGCTCATGGCGCGCCCGAATCCGGTTACGAGGGCAAAATAAATCTCGTTGCCCAACTCTCGGATTAGCAGGATCTGGGTCTGCCATTTGCTCGCCCCCATGGTGACGGCAAATAGCCGTATGCGCTGGGCGTGCTGGCTGGAGGCGGTGTACACCATACCGCAGATGATGGGGGTAATCAGCAGCACCTGGGCGATGACCATGGCCTCAAAGGTAAAAATCAGGCCCAAAAAACCAAATGGTCCGTCCCGCATGAGGGCCAGAAAGACCACGAGCCCCACGACAACCGGCGGCGTAGCCATCAGGGTGCGATTTATCATGACCACCAACTTCTTGCCCGGAAAACGCACACGATCCAGCCAGAGGCCTAGGGGGATGCCCAGCACCGCTGAGATGGCGGTGGACAATAGGGTCATTCGCAACGTCAATGTAATAATACGAAAAACTTCCGCGTTAAATAGCTCCGACATAGCCCGAAATCACCCCTTCCTAGCGCTGTTATAGAGTACCTATAGGGTCAGATTATCTCGCCGATGGGCCGGAGTTGGCGGCCCATTGGCGAGATCATTTGTCCCGTCTTACGCCTGGGGGAAAAATAGGGGCTGACCAAATTCTTCGACGCCAAACACCGCGATCAACTCTTGCGTCGATGGGCTTGTGATCCAGTCAATAAAGGCCTGGGCTCCCGCGGGGTACTGTGTGGATGCGACGACCATGACGCCGTAGGGATTTAACAGCAGATCACCGCCCTCGCAGACAATGATCAGATTGCCCACATCGGGGTAAGACAGCCAGGTAGCCCGGTCAGAAAGGGTGAACGCGTCCAATTCCACGGCCATGCCCAGGGTTGCGCCCATGCCTTGGCCAACTTCCATATAGCCGTTATTGTCCTCTGGCACAAGGCCCAACTGCTCCCATATTTGCAGTTCTCTAATGTGTGTGCCGGAGTTATCCCCCCGGGAGATAAAGGGGAGGTTCTGTTCCAGTATGGCTGTAAAGGTGTATGCCACGTCTTGATTGTGGGCAATGGGCCCGTCACTGGGACCGACGACGACGAAATCATTGTACATCACATCGTGACGGCGTTGGGCGTAGCCCTCGGCCACAAACCGATCCTCCTCCGTCCGGGCGTGGACCAGGAGGACATCGGCCTCGCCGTCGCGCCCCAACTGCAGCGCCGCCCCCGTCCCCACGGAGACGACCCTGATGTCCCAGCCGGTCTCCTCTGTGAATACCGGCAAAATGAAGTCCAGCAGGCCGGAGTCCTCCGTGCTTGTGGTCGTGGCCAGGGTGATGGTTCCCGTCTCTGCCGGGGCATCTCCGCAACCGGCCAGGATCAGTGTCAGTACAATAAATGCGACAAATACGGTAAACAGTTTCCTTTTCATGCTTTCACTCTCCTTTTCATTTTTTCCGCCGGGAGGCTTCTTCATCCCCCAACGACGGCAACAAAAATACGCCTGTGAAAAGGCGTAAAGAGAAAGAGCCAAAGCACGGCGCTTTGGACGTATAAGCATTCCCTTTACACACGGAAGGCCCAGCCGTTTCCCGCTGTACCCTAACGCTCCAGACCCCATAGCGGATGCCTTAGGGGAAGGGAGTCGGAAATTGCGTATTTTGTTTGTGATCTCTATGGTACAGTAGATGGGGGCGAATGTCAATATGGGGGCGGAGTTGGCGCAGGGTAAATAACAAAGGCCAGAGAGATGGGGTGTTCATCTTTCCGGCCTTTTTCTGCGCTATCTCTGTATCGGCTTAATTAGAATTTAATTGCTTCTTTTCAAGCACTTCAAGCAGATAGTTCAAGTTTTCCTCTTGTTCTTGCATTTTTCGCATTTTATTAGCCATAGAGGTTTTTATTTTGTATTTCTTATCGTTATGTAAGAACTCAAATGTAACATACCTATTATTTTTAAATACGCTTCCTGTTTTCACTCTCACGTTGCTTATCCTGTCATAGGGCAAACTAAGCTTATCCGACACGACATATTTTGAACTAAGTCTGGATTCTAAAAAATAAAAATCTAGGCCGCCCTCCCGGATGACGATCGGGGTTGTGCGAAATAGGAGGGCAATGATCAGAGGCACAAAAACGGCAGGAGCCGTTGCCGCCCCCGGCCCGGTAAGAATTGTGGCGACAACCGAAATCGCGATGAGGAACGTAAAACATGCCACGATTGCTATCGTTGTGTGTATAGACCACAATGTAAGCTTTCTGCCTGTCAGCGCCTTAAATCCTTTCTCATTTACCTCTGTAGTAGAATACAAAATAGGTGCATCTGCACCGCCCGGCTGAAATGCTTCGATGGCGTTTTTCAATCTTTGATGTTTTGACATGAATGTATCCTCCCCTATTTAATAGATTCGTTGCTTTACCCACCAAAAAAGCGAGCATCCCACAAAAAATATACCATAACCCATCTAAAAAGTACAGCTTTTCACCCACGTTGCTTTGACCACCCCGTCCGCCTGCGGCGTCCCCCTCTCCAAGGAGGGGAATAAGGGCACGAAGTTCCCAAATTTCCCTCCTCGGAGGGGTTCCGCCCACAGGCGGCGGGGCGGTTTTTTCCTAAAAGGCAATGCTTTAGCCCCCCTTGACACAACTCCCCCGGCAGACTATTATGAATACATATTCCCCCGCAATATTCCGAGGAGGTCCACAGGGACATGACAAACTTTACACACTTCGACGCAGACGGCAACGCCGTCATGGTAGACGTGGGCCAAAAACAGGCCACCACACGGCAGGCAATCGCCCAGGGGCGTATCAAGATGAGCGCCGCCTGTTACGAGGCGGTATTACAGGGTGAGCTGAAAAAAGGCGATGTGCTGGGGGTCGCCCGGGTCGCCGGACTTATGGCGGTGAAACAAACTGCGGGGCTGATCCCCCTCTGCCATCCGCTCCCCATAGAAAAGGCGTCAATCGACTTTGATTTTGACGCCGACCAACATGAACTCACAGCGATATGCACCGTGAAAACCACAGGCGTCACAGGGGTGGAGATGGAGGCACTGACAGGCGTCAGTGTCTGCCTGCTCACGATCTACGACATGTGCAAGGCCGTTGACAAGGGCATGGAGCTCACGGATATCCACCTGCTGGAAAAGACCGGCGGCAAAAGCGGCGTATACCGAAAATAGGGAGATCTAGTTTGAAAGAATTCAAACTAAAATCAGGAATACGCCAATTGCTCCCCCTGCGGGGAACCGCAAATGATGCACAAAATGACCATTCCTTTGTATGGTTGTTTTGTGCCTTGAAGCATAGCGGAAAGGAATGATCATTCTTATGGCAAAGATATCAGGCGTTGTGAAAGCGATCTGTCTCAGTGATGTCCGGGGCGTCCAGAAGCACGGCGTGCCCGCCGCCCGCCTCCAGACCGGCTGGGGCATGGAGGGCGACGCCCACGGCGGCGACTGGCACCGTCAGATCAGTCTGCTGTCCTATGATAAAGTGTTACAATTCAACGAGTTGGGGGCCGGGGTATCCCACGGGGACTTCGGTGAAAATCTCGTGGTGGAGGGCATTGATTTTGCCGCCCTGCCGCCGGGGTCACGGCTCCAATGCGGCCGGTGTGTGCTGGAGATCACCCAGATCGGCAAGGAGTGCCACTCCCACTGCCAGATTTACCACAAGATGGGCGACTGCATCATGCCCCGGGAGGGGGTCTTCGCCCGTGTCATACAGGACGGAGACATCTCCGTGGGAGATGTCTTAGAGCTCGTAGACGAACTCCTCCCTATCCGGGCGGCGGTCTTGACCCTCAGCGATAAGGGGGCGACGGGAGCGCGCGTAGACGAGAGCGGCCCGTTGATCGCAGAGATGTTAGAGCAGGCGGGTTATCGCATCATAGCGCAATTGCTCCTGCCGGATGAGCAGAGCAAAATCGAGGCGGCCCTCATCAACCTGGCGGACAGGCGGGGGGCGGATTTGATCTTGACCACGGGGGGGACGGGGTTCTCCCGCCGGGACGTGACGCCGGAGGCCACGATGGCCGCGGCCCACCGCATGGCCCCGGGCATCGCCGAAGCCATCCGCGCCCACTCCCTGAAAATCACCGGCCGGGCCATGTTGAGCCGTGGGGTATCGGCCATCCGGGGCGGGACGCTGATTGTCAATCTGCCCGGCAGTCCCAAGGCCGTGGGAGAGAGCTTGGCGTATGTGCTCCCCCATCTGGAGCACGGGATTGAAATCTTGCGCGGCGACGCCGGGGAGTGTGCGGTGCAGCCGAAAGAAGCGGACAAGTAGGCTTTGATATTTTCTTGACAACGTTCCCTTTTTGAGACATATATAATTTATACACTCCGAGTCGGTTTACACCGACCTATGGGCCGAACAGTGGTATCGGCCTGCCGTGTTTGCAAAGGAGCCTTTGATTTATGCCGCCTGACATAAGACAACTTGAAAAAGCCTTGTAAAATCAACATTTTATGAGCAGGCGGGTAAACGAAATGGCACGAAACAGGACGTAGCAACATTATGCGTCCTGTTTTTTTGTGCCACGAACCAATAATTTAATATCCCGCCCCATCAAGCCGGGCAAGCGTTCCGGTACAGCTGTTGCTTTGGCGAGCGTGGAAAAGGGTGGACTTTTGATTTTGGACGTGGTAGGATTCTTTTGTAGGCTACGCCGCTTTTGGGCAGCGTGGGTGGGAGAATTTATTTTGGGTGGTGTTTGTGCGAGATGGGTTTTTTGAGATATTTGGAGCATCTGGGAACACAAAGTGATAATACAGCGATTGTCGCTATCGTAATTTCAATAGTCTCTTTGATTACGTCCATCATAATCGGGATACTGAATCATCGCAGGAAACGCTTTGAGACACATGCTTTTTATAGAGGCCAGGTGCTTCAGTGGTATCACGATGTAACAAACCTGCTCTGTATCTTGCGTTGCGATTTAGAAGCATCAGAACGGGAAAAACAACTAGCGAAACTTTCCGCTTTGATAGACCTGGGAGGATTTTATTTCCCGAATAAAAAGAGAAGATTTTATTTTCTGAATAATATCTTGGATAAGGTCTTGAAAAGAAGTGATGGCCTTTCTGCATTTCGGGAGGAGCCTGATCGGGCAATCTGGGCACTGGAGAAGTACAGGGACGTGAGCGAAGATAACGCAGAGCTTCCGGATCTTCTGGATTTCTTCCAAGAAATGTTTACATCCAAAGTTTTTGCTACTCTTAAACCACACAAGTTTAATAAGCTTGCCGGGTTCAAGCCAGCTCCTCAAGGTGGGCCTCCTAACGCAGAGGGCGCTAAGGATGAGCTGAAAGAAATGGTCGAAAAAGATATTGAGGAACTTGCGGAAGCGTATGCAGAACCCCAAAGAGGTCAGACCCCTGGACGGCAGTTGGCAAGAAAGCTTTTTAATGAAATCGCTAAAGAAAAAAGCATAGAAATAAATGACTTTGGGTGGAAGTCAAAAGATGAGAGAACAGATTTGGCAAATGGGAACTTTAATGTACAAAGGGTCAAATTAGCACAAGGGCTTGGCCGAAGTATAACCTTATATTTCGATGAAAAAAACGACGTACCAAGCATCTATTTAGCCGCCGGGGGCAAGGACGGGAACGCACCGTTTCCTTCCGTCAGCCACTTTAGAGGAGAAAACGGGGAAACGACGCCTCTATTCCCTGGAGGATATAAAAAGCCAACCGTTTCTGCGTTACTCCGTAGTGAGGTTGCAATGAAAAAATTTATTAAAGAACTAAAAGAGCAGATAGACGCAAAGAAAGAAATGTCGTAGAGAGGTGCGCTCCGCATCTCTCCATCGTTTCCCTCGGGACAGGCGGCCAAATTTACTAAAATAGAAAAGAGGGCTTCCTATGTGGCAATGTCCAACCTGTAAGCGCACGTTCAAAAACACCAACCAAAGCCATTACTGCGTCAAACCTGAAACCATCGACCAATATATCGCCGCGCAAGCCCCGGAAGTACAGCCGATTCTCCATGAAATTTGCGAGACAATCCGTGGGGCGGCGCCGGAAGCTGTCGAGAAAATATCTTGCCATATACCAACTTTTTGGCAAGAGAAAAATCTGGTCCAGCTTGCGGCACACAAGAATCATATTGGGTTTTATCCCGGGGATGAGGCGGTTATATCGTTTGCGGAGCGATTGACCGACTATAAGACGAATAAGGGCTGTATTCACCTCCCGTTGGGTCAGCCGATCCCCTATGGGTTAATCAGAGATATTGTTCAATATCGAGTTGCCCAAAGCACAGTATAGAGGAGGCGGGCCCACATGCAACCAGTCATCCATGCAACACTCAACCCGGTGATTGAAATCCTGGGGCTGATCTATATGAGCCATAACCCGAAATTGCAAGAGAAGGCGCATTATATGGAGCAAGCGGCGGAACTTGGGATCAACGGCGAAGAGCTGTATAAGAAATACGCCCCCCTCCTCAACCGCTATATCGCGGCGTTTGAGAAACAGATGGTCATAGACGAGGCCGACAGTGTATTCTTTGCCGAGGCGGATACCCAGTTTTTATTTTTCGCACAAATGCTGTTTGCCGCCATGCCGGAATGGCTGAACACCATTGAGTCCATCCCTGAGGCAGAGCTTTCAGCGGAACTGATGGACGGCATTCGTAGTTATATCGTGGACGGCCTGGCCGAGGGTGCGACGACAAATGAAATCATCGATGCACTGGCCCAGAGCGAGCTGTTGCCCAGCGTGTGCTGGCAGTTCCTGCAACTGATACAACAGCCCAAACAACAGTTGACCCAATTGGCGCAAATCATTCGGAAAAATCTCCCCGCCTATGAATCTGCGTTGCTGGCCGTGGAAAAGCCTCTTAAAAAACCCATGGAGTTATTTGAAAAAACAAAGCGCAGCGGTGCGCCGAACAGAGCGCAAGAGTTGCGAAAAGCACTTGAGCCGGAAGAAGAGCCGATCCATACGGTGACGCCCATGTTGATTCACCCCGCATTGGAGATTGCCGTTGAGGGGCATAACTACGTGGGCCTGTTTATAGACGATGTGTTTCAGATGGTGGACAATCTGAAAAAGGCACACAGCAGTAACCCGGTGCTAAAAGCCGTGGGGGACAGCAGTAAATTTGACATTCTCGTATCCCTCAACCGTGGGCCCAAGTATAATCTGGAACTGGCTGAACATCTGGGGCTAAGTGCGGCGACGGTGTCGCACCATATGCAAACGCTGATTTTGCACGGCTTGGTGTCCGTGGAAAAACGGGATGGGCGTGTGTATTATACGCTGGAAAAAGAACCCATCCGGGAAATTATCGCCGACCTGCAATCGATTTTTAACATTTGACAAATATCGAATTTTATGATATCATGTTCGATTTTGATCAAATTTGATGGTCGACATTTGTTTGCCCAGCAATTAGATGTGCATGAAATTTATTAGATGAAAATGAGGTTTTGGTGTGAGACGGTATTTTAAAGAACATAAGTTGTTAGTGACAGCCACGCTCCTCTGGTGTATCATCACGGCATTGATCGTGGCCGGGGTCGCGTTGATTCTGCAACGGGTGCTGGATTTGGCCCTGGGCGGCAATGGAGATCAGTTTGTACAGACGCTGGGATTTGCGGTGGTGTATTTTGCGGCGATGGGCCTTAGTATCTATTTGTCCACTTTGTTTGGGTTCAAAGTAACCTTTCGGGTGCTCAAAAGTATGCGCCGTGCCGTATTCGCAGGCGTGATGCGGAAGAACATGGAAGAGTTCCACGCGGTGAATACAGCGGACTATCTCTCGGCGCTGAACAATGATATGAAGATCATTGAGGAAAATTATTTAAATAATATCTTTGATGTGTTTTACAACGCGGTGCTGTTTGTCGCCTCCCTGGCTGTGATGCTGTATTTTGATGTGTTCGTGACCCTTGCGGTTATTCTGGCGGCGCTACTGATGATGATTGTACCCAGTCTAATCGGGGCGGCGCTCCAAAAGCGGCAGATCGTGCAATCGGAGAAGATGTCGGCGTTTATGGCACGGTTGAAAGATTTTTTCTCTGGCTTTGAAATCATCCGCACCTATCGCATGGGGCCCTTTGCGAAAAAAGACTTTGGGAATCAGAATGATGAGCTATTCACCGCACAGTATCGGGTTGGCAAGCTCATGGCGGTGGTTGCGGGGCTGACGGCGACCCTTGCGATTTTGGTGCAGGTAACGGCGATCTTCCTGTCGGCGTATTTTATCATCACCGGGCGGATCACGGCAGGTGTGCTGCTGGGCTTGGTGCAGGCCAGCGGCATGTTGGTCTCCCCTGTTGGTACCCTAATCGGCATGTTGCCGCTGATCCAAGGCGCAAAACCCATTATTGAGCGGATCAACCGCTTCGCCGACCATGAGCCGTCTGGCTTTGTCGGGACACAAGCACCCACATTTAAGACGGGGATATCCGTGTCGAACCTACACTTTGGGTACACGGAAGAGGATACGACTTTGCAAGATATATCCGTCGTTTTTGAGGGCGGGAAGAAATACGCCATCATCGGCGGCAGTGGGTGCGGGAAATCGACGTTGGTGAAATTGCTCACCGGCTACTACTCCAAATACGAGGGCGAGATCGCCTATGACGGTTTGGATCTGCATCAGCTGGACATGGAGAAACTGGGTGAATTATCGGCGACGATCCACCAGAATATCTATCTGTTTGACGAGACGATCCGAGATAATATCTGCCTCCATCGGAACTATTCGGAGGACGAATTGCGGCGCGCCCTTGCCATTAGCGGGGCGGATTTGTTCTTGGGCGTGGGTGGGAAAGATTTATCCGACCCCGTAGGTGAAAACGGCGCAAACCTGTCCGGCGGCCAACGGCAACGGATCGCTGTCGCCCGGGCGCTGATCTTAAACAAACCGCTGTTGATTTTAGACGAGGGCACATCATCGTTGGATCTGCAGACGGCCTATGATATTGAGAGCCGTTTGCTCAAAGAAGACGAGCTGACCCTGATTACCATCACCCACGCGCTCAATCCCGAGCTCCTGCAAGCCTATGATTGTGTTATATTTATGAGAGACGGTACCATCGCCGAGATGGGAACATACCCAGAACTCATACAAAAAAATGGGATGTTTGCGACGTATAGCAGCGTGGCAGGGACTTGATTTGCTGTGCGGCGAATCTGTATAACGCCAGAGAGATGAATCCCCCTCATCTCTCTGGCCTTTTCTTTATCTACCCCTGAGCGCTCTCACCAATACGGAGCCGACCTTGTCTTTTTTTCCTTATCATGGTATATTAAAAACATCTGGAGGGCACTTCACATGACAGATAGATATATCAGAAACAAATCGATTTACTAGAACACGAATATTTTACCATAGACATCTAGGAGGCAACTGGTATGCGCGACGCCCTCGGCCGCGTCATTGACTATATGCGAGTATCCATCACCGACCGCTGTAATTTGCGGTGCAGTTACTGCATGCCCCAGGATCTGCCCTTTTTATCCCACGATGACATCCTGCGCTATGAGGAAATTCTCCGGGTGTGTGCGGCGGCTGGGAGATTGGGCATCAAGACCATCCGCGTCACCGGCGGAGAGCCCTTGGCCCGCAAGGGCTGTGTGGATTTCATCCGCAGACTCAAGGCGGTGTCTGGCATTGAGCGTGTGACCATGACCACCAATGGAATCCTGTTAGAGCCGTATATCGACGAGTTGGCGGAATTAAAGCTGGACGGCCTCAATATAAGCTTGGATAGCCTCAACGCCAAGACCTACCAAACACTCACCGGCCAGGATGTGTTTCCTCAAGTGTGGAAGTCTCTGAACAGGGCGGTTGAAGCGGGTCTCCGGGTTAAAGTCAACTGTGTGCCCATCCGGGGCCAAAATGAGGGGGATCTCATCCCCATGGCCCGGCTGGCGGAGACCCTGCCCGTAGATGTGCGGTTTATTGAGCTCATGCCCGCCGCCGGGGGCGGCGGGCTGGAAGGAATCTCCAGCGAAGAAATCCTGGCCACGATACGAACGCAATATCCGGATCTCATACCGGATCCCTCTGTGCGAGGGTTCGGCCCGGCCCGATATTATACAAGCGGACGGCTCAAGGGTGGGATTGGCTTTATCCACGCGATCAGCGACCATTTTTGCGCCAACTGTAATCGTCTGCGCCTGACCAGTGAGGGCTTTCTCAAGCTGTGCCTGCACCACGGCAACGGGTTGGACTTACGAGAGATGTTGCGCGATGGCGCCTCCGACACCGACATTGGGGCCGCAATTGCAAAGACGGTCTATGAAAAACCGGAGCGGCACCGCTTTGGCGAGAGCCCGGCCGGTATCAAAAAGATGTCACAGATCGGCGGATAATACAAAAACCGGAAACGATTCGTTGCCGGTTGACGGGAAACGCGGAAGGCGGGAATCCAGATGGAATTTTTACACGTTGACACCCTGGAGGGCGCACGGGAAAAGTTCTTAAAGAGCGCAGCACCCTGGCTGGCGGCAACGGAGCACCTGCCCCCGGATCAGTCTTTGGGCCGAATCGTAGGGGAAAATATCTTGGCCGGGGCGGACATTCCCGGCTTTCGGCGTTCTACCGTTGACGGATATGCGGTGCAATCAGCGGATACCGCCGCCGCCAGTGATAGCATCCCGGCTTTTTTGACCGTAATCGGCCAAGTGGAGATGGGCCGGCCTGTTGATTTTGCGATCAAAAGCGGCGAATGCGCTGAAATCGCCACCGGCGGCATGTTGCCAGACGGGGCGGACGCCGTGATGATGGTGGAATACGCCGAACCCTTCGGCCCGGACGGTGTCGCGCTGCATACCAGTGTTGCCCACGGCGAGAACGTGGTGCAAATCGGGGAGGACGCCGAGGCAAGTACCCTCCTCTTGCGGCGGGGCAAGCGCATCCTGCCCCAAGATGTGGGCGCTTTGGCGGCGGCCGGAATTGTCCGTGTCCCGGTGGCTCGCCGCCCCCGCCTGACCATTCTCTCCACGGGAGATGAATTGATCCCGCCGAGGGAATCTCCCCTGCCGGGCCAAATCAGAGATGTGAATACCTGTGCACTGGCCGCCCTAGCCCAAAAGATCGGATTTGAGGTTCCAGAGACCGCCTTGGTGAGAGACGATCCGCAAATATTGGCACAAGCCGTGCGCGCCGCAATGGAGCGAAGCGATATGGTCGCCGTCTCCGGCGGAAGTTCCCAGGGGAAGAAAGATATGACCCGGGCCGTGTTCGATCAGGTCGCCTCCCCCGGTGTCTATACCCACGGGCTGGCCGTAAAACCGGGCAAGCCGACGATCTTAGGCTATGACGCCCCCTCTCAGACACTGCTCATCGGCCTGCCGGGTCACCCTGTGGCGGCCATGATGATGTTTGAGCTCTTGCCGGGGTGGCTGTTGCGGGAACTCACTGCCAGTCCCCTGCCCCCCGCCATCCCCGCCCGGTTATCCTGTCCTGTGGCCTCGTCCCCGGGCAAATTGAACTGCTGGCCCGTCGCCCTCACTTGGACAGGGGACGGCTATCTGGCCGAGCCCATCTTCGGCAAGTCCGGCCTGATCACCACACTGACCAGAGCAGAGGGCTATTTCACGGTAGACCGCGATACCGAGGGTATCCGGGCCGGACAGACTGTTCTGGTACATTTGTTCTGACGGAGGCAAGGCACAATGTCAAAGCGGAATCTCTATCTCACAAATATCCCCGTGGAGGAGGCCTTAGAGCGGTTTCAATGCGCTTTGAGGCCGTATTTAACGCCGCAAAGCGAAGCCATTGCAGTCGTCGATTCTCTGGATCGGGTGACCGCCGAGGCCGTATTTGCCGTGAATAACGCCCCCCTCTACGACAGCGCGGCCATGGACGGCATCGCAGTGGTCAGCGCGTCTACCCGCGGGGCCAGCGAGACCGCGCCCCTGTCCCTGAAACAGGGCGCAGAGTTTCTGCCCATCGACACGGGAGACCCCGTCCGGCCGCCTTTTGACGCGGTCATCATGGCGGAAGAGCTCCAGGAGACGGACGGGGGCGGTGTCATCATCCGCAGGGCGGCGGCCCCGTGGCAACATATTCGCCCCGTGGGCGAGGACATTGTACAGGGGGAGATGCTCCTCCCTGGCGGACACAGAATACGCCCCTTTGACATCGGTGTGCTCCTCTCCGGCGGCATTACGGAGATGATGGCGCTAAAGCGCCCGACGGTGGCCATTATCCCCACGGGTACGGAGCTTATAGAGTCCGGTTCAGCCATCTCGGAGGGCAGCATTATTGAGTCCAATTCCCGGATGTTAGAGGCCTTGGTCCGGCAGGGCGGCGGCCTCCCTGCCCGCTTCGCCCCGGTGGCTGACGACTACGCGCTGATCAAGGCGACGTTAGAAGACGCCGTTTCGCGCTTTGATCTGGTGCTGATTAGCGCCGGCACCAGTGCGGGCCGTGAGGACTATACGGCCCGGGCCCTGGGAGAGATGGGCCAGGTGGTGGTCCACGGCGTCGCCATGAAGCCGGGTAAGCCGGTGGTGCTGGCAGTTGCATCCGGCAAGCCGGTAATCGGTGTGCCGGGGTATCCCGTCTCAGCCTATCTGGCATATGAGACCTTTGCCGCACCTGTCTTGCGATCTCTTTCCGGCGCTCGGGCGACAGATATCCCACCTGTCCGGGCAATCTTGACCCGGCGGCTGGTCTCGTCGTTAAAGCACCGGGAGTATGTGCGGGTCAAAGTGGGCCGGGTCGGCGGACAACTGGTGGCCTCTCCCCTGGCCAGAGGTGCCGGTGCCGCCATGTCTCTGGTGCGCGCCGACGGCTTCTGTGTGATCGAACAAGATACGGAGGGCATTGAGGCCGGTACCGTGGTGGACATCCTGCCCTGCCGCGACCTGGCGGATTTGGAGCAAGCCCTGGTCAGCATCGGCAGCCACGACCTGATCCTCGACCTGATTGGGGATATGATGCCGACCCTCTTCCCCGGCACACGTCTATCCAGTACACATGTGGGCAGTATGGGCGGGTTGATGGCTTTGAAAAACGGAGAGGCCCATATGGCCCCCATCCATCTCTTAGATGAAGACACAGGCCACTATAATATCCCTGCAATCCGCAAGCTGTTCCCCGGACGGCAGATGGCGCTGATCAAAGGCCCTGCCCGGGAGCAGGGGATTATTGCCCAGAAAGGGAATCCCCGCAATATCAGCAGCCTGAAGGATTTGACGCGCATACGTTATGTCAACCGCCAGCGGGGCGCGGGGACGCGGCTTTTGTTGGACTACAAATTGAACTCTCTGGGCATTGATCCCGCCAATATCGCAGGATATGAGCGGGAGGCCGCCACCCATATGGCTGTCGCCGCAATGGTCAAAAACCACAGCGCCGATGGGGGCATGGGTATCTTTTCTGCGGCACGTGCAATGGATCTCTGTTTCATTCCTGTGGGCAAAGAGGAGTACGATTTCGCCATCTTAGGGGAATCCTTGGAGATGGAGCCGATCCGCGCACTGATCGCCATGCTGAAACATCCGGCGTTCCATCAAAAACTCCAGGAGATGGGCGGCTATACGGTGGATCGCTGCGGGGAGGTTGTGCTGCTTGATTGCTAATATCATGGGTTTGACACAATATCCCCAAAAGGGTGCACCGGGTGTGTCGTTATCCGAACTAGAGCTAATCGCCGGGATTGGGGTCCGGGGAGATCACCACCGGGGCGGCGACCGGCAGGTCAGCCTCCTGTTGGCCCAGGCCGTGGATTGGATGGAGGCCCAGCCGGAGAACGGCCTGTGTGTTGGACGGTTTCGTGAAAATATGCGGATTACAGGTTTGCCGCCGGAGACGATCCAAAGCGGCTGCATACTTTTGATCGGCGACACGGTTTTACAGATCGCGGCGGATTCTAAGTATTGCTTTGACCGGTGCCGATTTTATTCACAAACAGAACTTTGTCCCTTTTCACAGGGTGCCCTATTTGCCACTGTTGTACAGGGCGGGATTGTCAAAATCGGGGATGCGGTTTCTGTAAGAGCTTGATTTGTATTTGCTCAAAAATGCAATGACGTATTTGCATTATTTATTGGAATAAGCAAAATCACAACCACCACTTGAAGTGGTGGTATGCACTGAGCCTAGAAGGCTCTTTTACTGGCATAGCCCCTCAAGGGGCTCTGAATGAGTTCACCAACCGCATTACTTTTACGGGCCGCCGC
>Ga0123355_10001283_pt1 | contig 35057 bp, 31 predicted proteins | sample TergutEmb28metaG_3_FD_89872 | JGI IMG/M metagenome (GOLD analysis project Ga0123355, IMG submission 89872) | Embiratermes neotenicus P1 segment gut microbial communities from Petit-Saut dam, French Guiana - Emb289 P1 | ecosystem: Host-associated > Arthropoda: Insects > Digestive system > Gut ...
AGCCCAGACTATCTGCTAGTTCTTGCATGTTTTCCACTGCAAGATTTTGACTGTTAATGCGATGCAGTAGGGCAGCAGCAAGTTCCTCCTGAGCTGCTTGAACTGCCGACGCAGATTCTGGATGCTGCACACGTCCATTACGAAAAACAATGATTTCTGCATCATGCATTTGTTCAAGAATTGCTTCAAAGCGTGAATCGTTCCAGGTGAAAACTTGAGCACTGCTTGATTTCCACAACAAGTCTTGCAAAGCACCAACGCTTATATCGAGAGCCTGTGGATTTGCTTGATGGTAGTCTAGTAGCTTGGACAGAATGCGGTCTTTGAGCTTGTTGAGCGCAGTGTGTGACAGGTAGAAACTCTCTATGTCGCTCTTAAAGCGAACAAGGCCCGATGCCTGATTAAGGATTGCTGCAACCTGCCTCTTTGGCACATGCAATGATTGTGCAATCTGCTCTGAATTGTAGGGGAGAGCACTTAGCTCGAACAGGGCATCTATAGCCTGATTGTAAGATTTGTCACGTAACAATTTGAGAAATCGCAGTTTTGCAGGACTAAGCTTAACGCGTGGACTGGCATCAGCCTCGCACTCAAGCACTGTTCCTCCGGCGATAGTAAAAGCAGGAGAGATACTGCGCACAATGAAGTGGTCATTTACCGATACGGGCAGTGCATTATCCAATCGAATTTGAACAAAAGCTGCCGTACCGCGCTCGAGGATTTTTGGACGCTCTTGTTTGTCCATGTCCTCTGAATAAAGCAGTCTGACACGTCCTGTGGTCTCGCGTGTTGCATGATGTATGTGGACAGACATGCCATCCTTTAATCTGAATTGTTCCGCAGAGTATGCATCTTTCTGCGGTATGCCTACATAGTGCAACCATGCATTAAAGCGCGTACTTTCAGTAAGCGTGCCAGGACTTGCGATAATATCACCACGTGACACCTGTTCGCGCTTGATCCCTGCAAGGTTCAGTGCAACTCGCTGGCCACATCGAGCCTTTGAATATTCGACTCCATGCACCTGAATGGAGCGCACTCGTGCGTTTAATTTTGAACAGTTTACTTCAAGCATGTCATCGCGCTGAATAGAGCCTTCCCACAAGGTGCCCGTTACAATCGTGCCAGATCCCTCAATTGAAAAGACGCGGTCAACAGGTAATCGTACTGCTGCATCCAATGCCTTTTTGTCGATACCACTAACAGCGCGCTCGATAGCTGCAAGTAGTTCTGGCACACCTTGTCCGGTGCTGCCAGAAACTGGCACAATTTCTGCATCTGCAAATGGCGTGTCGTGGAGTAATTCGGCGACGTCCAAAACAGCAAGTTCTGCCAAATCGGCACCAGTCAAATCCACTTTGCTGACGGCAACTACTAAGTGACGTATGCCTAGCAGTTCAAGGATTGAGACATGTTCACGTGTCTGGACCATAACTCCATCATCTGCAGCTACCACCAGTAGTGCTACATCAATTCCTGTTGCTCCTTCAACCATGTGGCGCACAAAACGCTCGTGTCCTGGAACATCTACAACACCTAGCTGCGTGCCATTGGGTAGGACTAACTGGGCAAATCCTAGCTCGATAGTAATACCACGCCGCTTTTCTTCTGCAAGTCGGTCAGGATCAACGCCAGTCAGATAGCGAACAAGGGTTGATTTGCCATGATCGATATGACCCGCCGTACCCAACACAAATGAGGGAGCAGAGGGCGAAAATGCGTCTATGTTATTTGCTTGTGTGAAGCTGCACCTGCCCATCACTACTAAAGAACAGACAGTATTCGCCGAGGATGTCGCGGTGTTCTTGTGCATTGACTGCTGCCATAAGAGTGCGACCTTTCTCTTTGCAGTGTGCAAGAGTAAAGCGTACTATTTCATCTGCACAATCTGAGTCAATTGCAGCAAAGGGCTCATCAAGCAACAGCAACTCGCTATTGCCAAGCAAGCTGCGTGCAAGAAACATTCGCTGTAGTTGTCCACCGGAAAGGGAGGTTGCACTTGCATTGATTTGTCCTGCCAGTCCCAAACAGTCAAGCATTTCGCAAGCATCATTTTCTCGATCTTCATGCAATCCCAGCATGACATTTTGCAAGCAACTCATCTTGAAGATGTAAGGATGTTGTGGTTGGTAGCTAATTGAAAGCGGATCTTCAATTGTTCCTGAGTCAGAAGTCAAAATACCTGCGAGCAGGCGCAAAAAGGTTGATTTTCCTGTTCCGTTTGCTCCCCACAACACATAGCTTGCACCAAGCTCAATAGCAAGTGATGGTATATCAGTTACGATTTTTCCATCAAACTGTTTTTGTAAATCTGTTATCTGCATTAGCCTTTTTCCTTTACGCGGCTTGCGAGAATGTTAGCAAAAAGAACTATTGCAATCAGTATGCCAGCCATGACAAACGCCTGCGTAAACTCACCCTGATGTGTTGTTGTCATGATGGCAGTAGTAAGTACGCGAGTTTGTCCCTTGATGTCGCCACCTGCAAGACTTACTGCGGCAACTTCTGCCATTGCCCTGCCAAATCCAATTAGAACTGCAGATAGGCATAGGTACTTGCATTCGCGAAAGAGCAATGTATATATTTTTACTGTTCGCAAGGGAATGCCCTTACATGTTTCTAGGAAATCCCCGCGCATTTCAAGAAAGGCAGGAAAGAGAATTGAAGCCATCAGAGGAGTTATTACCATGACTTGTGCCACAACCATTGCAGTAATGCTAAATCCTATTCCCAGCCATCCCAGTGGACCATCAGAATTGGTAAGCATAAATACAAGTAGCCCTGCAACAACAGGCGGAATATTGCTGAGCGCAGTCACAACGGTACGCAATGCTTTTACCTGTCGACCATCACCCATACCCAGCAGTAAAGAGAGGGGAGCAGCAAGGGCAGATGCAATCGCGGTACTCGATATGCAAACTACAAGGGTTATCCCAATTATATGGATAAGTTCTACTGCGTCCAAACGAATTTGCTCCCTCTCTGTCTAATGCATGCTAGGCACACTCTAAGATAACAGAATAGCAAATATTTACTCGAAAACAAGGTGTTGGCAATTGCGATGCTGGATACTTGATAGACAGGTATGCTAGCTCATTAGACAATTGCCAGTAAGGAGCGCCAATGCTACAAGCAATGAACTTGAGTAAGACCTTTGATGGATCTACAGCTCTTAATGAATTGAACTGTACCGTCCCGACAGGAGCCATTTATGGAGTTGTCGGAAGTAATGGTGCAGGAAAGTCAACCTTTTTGCGCCTGCTTGCAGGCATTTATCGACCCGACAATGGGCGTGCAACCTTAAACGGTGTTGATATTTACGAATGCGTCCAAGCAAAAGAACAGATAGTTTTGGTACCAGACGAACTGTACTTTTTACCACAGGCAACATTGCAACGTATGGCTGCACTGTACCATCGCAGCTTTCCACATTTTTCTCTTGATCACTTCAATGCATTGGTTCAATTATTTCAGTTGAATCCAACAAAGCCTATTCGAACCTTCTCAAAAGGAATGAAGCGTCAGGCAGCTATTATTTTGGCACTGGCAGCAAAGCCGCGCTACTTGCTACTAGATGAAGCATTTGACGGACTGGATCCTTTAATGCGTGATGTTGTGCGCAGGATTCTTGTGCATGATGTTGTTGCACGAGAAACGACAATCGTCATCTCGTCTCATAGTTTGCGCGAACTTGAAGACACCTGCGATTGGCTTGCACTACTACATAGAGGTACGCTGGTTTTAGAAAGCACAAAAACAGCATTGATTGAGCAGGCACCAAATGGCTTGGAAGCGCTGTTTGTCGAACGCTTAAATCAGGTTGGCTATACTTTTGACGATGCGCTTGCAACGCTCTATGCGCAACAGAGCGTACAAGCAAGAGCCGAAACACAAGAGGGAATGCAGGAGGTGACCGTAGCATGAAGCAGCTTTTTGATTCTGTGTTTTCTTGGAAGTTGTACAGAGAGGCTTTATCGCAGCTGCGATTGATGGGCTTTCTGACCAGTGGTGCGCTGCTAATATTTATGGCCGTACTTCCGATTCTTGACGCAACAGCATGGTCTTGGCATGGGCGAAATTTCGCACGCGATGCAAGTATGATTGATTTTTCAGTACTTTTGTACCTGTACGTATGGATTGCTCCTTTTATCTTGACCTTTGCACTATTTGGCTTTTTGAACAGTCGCAAAAAATCTGACTTCTATCATTCGTTGCCTGTTACGCGACAGGCATTGTTTTTGAGCTTTGTAAAGGCGGTGTTGACCTGGCTGCTCGTAACAGTAGTGCTTGCTGTCCTAATACCTGCAACAATTTATGCACTGCTTGGTGCTCCACGCGTATTTTCTGAGGTTGGACCATTATTATTGCTGCTGATTCCAGCATTGTCATTTGCCGTTGCAGTGGCAGCACTTGTTGCCAGTGTGAGTGGTACGCGCTTTACTAATCTGTCACTGGCTGTAGTTATTATTGCTATTCCGCCACTACTGAGCGAGTTTTTGAGAAATGCTGTTGCAGATAGCGTTCCGACACTTGCTCCGAGTGGTGTTGGCCTTTTTGGTTTGCAGCTAAGTAATACCTATTACACCTTTGACATGTGGTCCATTCTTGACACTATAGGGCGCGAAGGAGGCAGATGGCTTCAAGAAATGCTCCTTAATGCTGGATTTACTGCAGTTGTGGCACTGGTATTGCTACTTTGCGCTGGAATATTCTTTGTGAGACGACGCAGTGAAATGGCAGGAAATAGTGCACCGAATCAATGGATGCAGTGGATGTATCGTATTTCAATTGCGTTTTTACCATTATTAGTGTTCTTCATGCAAGACTTCATGTTCTTTCATATTGCAGATTTCATTTCAGGTCTTATGGTGACACTGATTATCTCGATTATCCTGGTCTGCGCCTTTGACCTGATCAGTACCAAGGCTTGGAAAAATCTGCTCTATGCAATTCCTGCTGTGGGAATAGCTAGCTTAATTATGATTTTGCTTGTTACCCTAATTTGGGGTGTCGCGTTGTCCGAGTCAACCTTTTCGCCCAAACCAGAGCAGATTCAGTCAGTTAGAGTGGTCAACGCACGAAATCCTGCATGGGGATGGGACTTTATCACGCATGGCAATACGACAGAAATGCAAGCCCTACAGAGACTTCGTGATGACAGAGTTCGCATTACCGATCCTGAAGTTAACAACCAGGTGGTAGAACTACTTGATGATATGCGCATTCAACCTACATGGGGCAATTTGGGCAGACTCAATAATTCGTGGGATCAATGGTCTGGCACAGACAATACAATTGATGCTCAGATTGAAGTTATCCTGACAAGTGGACAACGAAAGAATCTCATGTTGCCTGTTGCAGCAGAACGATGGGGTAGTGGTGCCATGAACCCAACAATTTCCCTTAATGATTTGGGTGAAGCGCTTGTAAGGGTCGACAGCAACAGGTAGTTCGTGCTTGCTAATTATCTGTATTGCAGATTGTGCACAACAACACGGTAAATTGATAGAGGTGAGTGGTCACAGGATCACTCACCTCTATTCGTGCCTTATGGCTGTACTGGTCTCTATGACTTGCCAGCAGCACGCATTTCTGCAAGTTCGACATCTCTATCTTTGAGAGCTTTCTTTAGCAGTAAAGTTAGTCCAATGGCTACAACCATCATTGCCGCACATACCATATAGGTAATAAAGAAGTCTCCTTGAATTCCAAAGAGTATGTCAGCAATATTTGGTGCAAGCAGACCGGCAACGCCGTATGCCATGTACATGATTCCGTAGTTAAACCCATAATTCTTCAGTCCAAACTGATCACCTGTTAACGCGGGGAACATGGTCAAAAATACTCCAAAGCATGTTCCAACTAAGGCAAATCCTAAGATTAGCAGTGGAACACTATTAAAGGTGATAAAGGCAAGCATGGTAGCCATCTGCAATACTATTGCGATTAGCAAGGTGTTCGTACGTCCGATTCTATCTGAAAGACTGCCACCTGCAATACGGCCTGCAGTGTTGACCACTGCAACAAAGCTGATAAGGAAAGCGCCAATGCCAATTCCAACAATCGTTGTAGTTTCTGCTGCGCCAGCAGGTAGCAGCTGTTCGCTGGTTATATTTGCAATATTTCCAATCATCATAAGACCGATAGATGCGACGAGGGCAAAGGTAGCAAACATTAAATAAAAGACGCGCGTCTTGAACATTTGCTTGAAGTCAAAGTCGAGCGGAGCTTCAGTAACCGCAGCATTGGCAAGATCCTTTGGCTCAGGAGCCACATAACCTTCAGGGGGATTTCTTACGAACTGCGCGACAATGAAGCTGACTGTCGCAACGCCAATACCCAAAATGAGGAAGGTGTGCTCGATGCTTCCACCAGCTCTTCCTAAGAGCCATCCAGTGATTGGTGCATAAATTACAGATGCAAGGGCAAAGCCACCTAGAACCATGCCTCCAATAAGACCTTTTTTGCTGGGATGATACCACTTAAGTCCGCAGGGAAGTACACTGCCATAGCCAAAGCCAATACCAAGACCCGTCAGTACGCCAAAGGCAAGCGCGATACCTATGGGACTGCCAAGTATGGGCATATAGCCCAAGCCTTCAATGTAATTATATCCTCCTGTGGCCGCAGGTCCACCAGTAAATACTCCAGACAAAATTCCCGATATTATGAGTCCTGAACCAACCATCAGTCCTCCGGCAGCAGCTACCCAACGTGGACCAAATTTGTCCTGCAGTCTGCCACCAATAAGTGCGCCCGTAGCAAAAAACACTAAGACTAAATTGAAGGGCATTCCTGCTTGAATAGATGTCCAATTCCACTGCTCAAGTAACTCAACTCTGAGCAAGCTCCATACATATAAAATTTGTATGGTTAGGTTTAACAGGACGCATGCTGCCAGCACGATAGGTGCCTTCATAAGCCCCTTTGTATTTGTCATGTCTTAATCCCTCTCGTGTTCAATCGTGAATGACAACTTATAGTATACTAGACAAGTTGTTTTATTGGTTGCCCCTCACTTGGGTGCTTGGCTTAACACCAGCGGCATTCTCGGTTTGGGGTGGATGACTTGACTGGATGAGTGTGTCCATGTGTAAATGGCACCCTGTCAGCAAGCAGAAAGTAGGTGTATTATGCCTTTGACAAAGGATGTCAAAACAGCAATTATTGCCGAGTACGGAAATGATGCAAAAGATTCGGGCTCAACAGAAGTTCAAATTGCATTGCTGACACAACGCATTAAGGATTTAACCGAACATCTCAAGACGCACAAGGGCGATCATCACACACGTCGTGGTCTGCTCAAATTGGTAGGTCAACGTAAAAGACTGCTGAACTATCTGAAGGCAAAGGATATCGAAGGGTATCGCGAACTTATTGCAAAGCTAGGCATTCGCGGATAGCAAAATGGTAAGACGAGGGAGCGCGTCCATTAGATGTGCTCCCTTCTGTTTATAAATGGGAATGGGCGGGGGCCTGTTCTTGAAGTAGAAGAGGTAGGAGATTTATTTTGACTAAGATAGTCGAGACATTTGAACTGTTTGGCAAGGAATATACTCTGGAAACAGGTCAACTTGCTAGGCAGGCAGGTGGTGCCGTATTGGTACACCAAGGTGACACCGTTGTATTGGTAACGGCAACTGCAAGTAAAGAGGCAAAAGACTTTGACTTTTTTCCGCTGACCGTTGATTTTGAAGAGCGCATGTATGCGGCAGGCAAAATTCCTGGCGGCTATATTAAGCGCGAAGGTCGTTCCAGTGAAAAGGCAACTTTGACTGCGCGCATGATTGACCGTCCAATCCGTAGTGCTTTTGCAGATGGATTCCGCAATGAAGTACAGATTATTGCAACGGTATTGTCGGTTGATCACGTGCATCAACCTGATGTAATTTCAATTATGGGCGCGAGTGCTGCCTTGTTGGCAGCAGGCATTCCTTTCGAGGGGCCACTTGCTGGTGTACGCATTTGTCGTGATGCTGATGGCGAATTCATGGTTAATCCAACATTCGAAGAAGCCGCTGGTAGTGACCTTGATTTGATTGTTGGCGGATCCAAAGATGCAGTGTACATGATCGAGGCAGAGGCTGCTGAAGTCAGTGAAGAAGACATGTTAAAGGCTCTTGTCTTTGCACAAGATGCCATTGCAGAGTTCTGCGAAGTGCAAGAGCGCTTTATTGCTACAGTTGCACCAACAGCACTTGAATTTGCCATTGATGCTGCGCCTGAATGGATTGCACCCCGTGTAGAAGCAGAGGGACGTGCAAAGATGGACGCAGCTTTGCGCAATCCCGATAAGCATGCTCGCATGGACAGTGTTGCTGCTGTCAAAGATGAGTTAATGGAATTGTTTAGCGAGGAAGAAATTGCTGAAAGTGGCAAGTACATCAAAGGTGCACTAAAATCACTCGAGAAAGAAACTATGCGTGCCATGGTGTTGGATGAGGGCGAACGTGCAGACGGTCGCAGAACTGACGAAATTCGTCAAGTCGACTGCATTGCAGGCTTTCTGCCACGTAGTCACGGTGACGGCCTATTCACTCGTGGACAGACTCAGGTACTCTCAATTGCTGCATTAGGCATGCTTTCAGAAGGACAGCGTCTGGACACCATTGATCCAGAGGAAAATAAGCGCTACATTCACCATTACAACTTCCCACCATACAGCACAGGCGAAACTGGGTTTATGCGTGGACCAAAGCGTCGTGACATTGGGCATGGCGCACTTGCAGAAAAGGCAATTCTGCCAATACTGCCAGATGAAGAGACCTTTCCTTATGCTATTCGCATTGTGTCGGAAGTACTCGAGTCAAATGGCTCGTCGTCGATGGGTGCAGTATGTGGCTCAACTCTTGCACTAATGGATGCTGGCGTGCCGATTGGTGCACCAGTATCTGGTATCGCCATGGGTCTGATCAAAGAAGGTGAGCGCATGGCAATCCTTTCTGACATTCAGGGTCTTGAAGATTTTCTGGGTGACATGGACTTCAAAGTAGCTGGTACACCCAACGGCATTACTGCGCTACAGATGGACAACAAAGCAAAAGGTCTCTCGCTCGAAATCTTGACAAAGGCAATTAATCAAGCAAAAGATGGACGTGCTCACATTCTGGACAAAATGCTTGAAGCTATTGAGGTGCCGCGTGAAGAGATGTCAGAATTTGCCCCGCGCATTATCACCATTAAGATTCCTGTTGACAAGATTCGTGACGTTATTGGTAGTGGTGGTAAGGTCATTCGTGCAATTCAAGAAGAAACGGGCGCACAAATTGACATTCAAGAAGATGGCGTCATCTTTGTTGCCAGTAAAGATTTGGGTGGCGAAGAAGCATGTCGTCGCATTAACGCCATCGTAAAAGATCCTGAAGTTGGTGAAGTTTACGACGGTCGTGTTGTAGCGATTCAGGCTTTTGGAGCTTTTATTGAATTGCTTCCAGGGAAAGACGGCCTGCTGCATATCTCACGTATTGCCAATGGGCGTGTTGATAAAGTTGAGGACATGCTTGAAGTTGGTGATGAGGTCAAGGTTGAGGTTCTGGAAATTGATGACCGTGGCAAGATTTCACTTGATCGCTTAGAAAAGCCAGATGCGCCACCCAGTAGCGGTGGAGGTGCTGGCAGAGACCGCGACAGCAAAGGCGGGGGAGGCAGACCCAGTAATCGTGACAGGGGAGGTCGTGATGATCGTCGCGGTGGTCGTGAAGGCAATCGGGAAGAACGTCGCCCGCGCAGACGATAAACACTATATGTCTTTAACATCAAAAGAGGATGCTTGCAAGCATCCTCTTTTTGTATCACATGGGATAAAATAGTTGCATGAGGAATCCCTTATACATATTGCAAATGGCACAACTAGTTGAAGTCTTTAACGAGATTGATATTGAAGTTGATCGCATTGTTGATAATCACGGTTCTTTAGAATTACTTGCAATGCAAGAGTTGCGTGATCGACTCATATTGCTGTTGCCTTTTGCAGACAGTGTTGCCCTTCCCAGGTCAGTTCTAAAAGCAGGTCGCGACGTAGGGGATTTTTTCTACTTATTACTTGCAGTAATTAATGCAACATTAGAGGATGCCGAGGAAGTGGTATTGCCTACCGCACGAGAGGCAATAAAGTATGCAGAAGATGACTCAATGTCTGAAAATCTAATCACAATAGACGTGAATGAATTAGATGATGTGATGACTTATCGCGCAAAGGCACGCGAGACCTTGCGCAGGCCCGCACATCGCTATGGGCTATCGGTTGAAACCAGCTTTGAAGCTTTCGATGCTGAAGAGGTTACAGAAGAACCCTCAGCAAAGACTACTTCGGAAAATTAGTGAGAAATGCTGCAACTTTAGCTTTCAGCGCAGTTGCATCCTTCTCTAAGAAAGTTAAATGACCAACTTTTCGGTCACGCTTGTTCTCTTCTTTGCCATACATGTGCAGATAGCCATCCGCGTAGGCTGATGTTTGCCACATTTCCATGGCGTAGTCTACGTGTTGTCCCAACAAGTTGACCATGGTTGCAGGTTGCAATATTTCTGGCTCAATTAAAGGTAGACCGCACACTGCGCGAATGTGTTGTTCAAATTGTGAGACATTGCAGCAGTCTATAGTTAAATGACCTGAATTGTGTGGTCGAGGAGCAAGTTCATTGACAAGCAGCTCACTGCCAACTACAAACATCTCAATGGCCAGTGTACCAACCAAATCAAGTCGCTCAATTAGATTTTCTGCAAGATCTTGTGCCTTTGCGGCAAGAACTGCATCTACATTTGCAGGCAAGGTACTGGTGTGCAAAATTGAATTGAAGTGGACGTTCTCGACAACGGGGAAGGCGCGAGTCTCACCTGTTGTACTTCTGGCAACAATTACTGATGCCTCTTTATCGAAAGGCACAAAACCCTCGATAATGCAATGATGTTCTTTGACTACTGCCAAGGCTTGAAGCAGATCTTCGTCGGACTTCAACGACCATTGACCTTTGCCATCATAACCACCGCTCACGGTCTTCAAGACGGCAGGATAGCCTATTTCGCTAATAGCAGTACGGAACTTCTCTTCGGTTGAAACATCTGCATAAGGAGCAGTATTAAAGCCCGCCTCATTAATGGCATCCTTTTCGCGCAGACGGTTTTGTGCAATCATCAAAGGGCGATGACCCTGCGGGATGTATCCTACATTCTCTACTGCTTGAACCGCAGCATAAGGGATATTTTCAAACTCATAAGTCACGACATCGCAGATTGCAAGTAGATCTGCAAGAGCCACTTCATCGTCATAGGCGGCATTAATTTCAATGTCAGAAATTTGTGCCAGGGGAGAGTCTTCACCAGGTTCTAGCACAGCAATCTTGTAGCCCATTTGGCGAGCCGATATTGCCATCATGCGCCCCAGTTGTCCACCACCGATAATTCCAATTGTGGCAGGGGGGAGGATTATCTTAGTCATTGAGGTCACTACCTTCGAGAACGGTTGCGGTTATATCTGCACGGTAGCCTGCAAGGCGTTGTGCAACCTCAGGAATAGATGTACTGAGAATTGATGCTGCAAGCAGTCCTGCATTTTTTGCACCAGCACTGCCAATGGCAACAGTTGCAACAGGGATTCCGCCAGGCATTTGCACAATTGACAACAGGGAATCCATGCCATTGAGAGCCTTTGACTGCACGGGAACACCAATGACAGGCAGGGTAGTTTTAGAGGCAGTCATGCCAGGCAAATGAGCAGCTCCACCAGCTCCAGCGATTATAACCTGTATGCCACGATCTCGAGCATTTTCAGCATATTCAAACATCAGATCAGGAGTACGATGTGCAGAAACAACTTGTGCCTCATGGGATATCTGCAGGGCACTGAGGACGTCGATGGCTTCCTGCATGGTAGGCAAATCTGAGCGACTGCCCATAATTACTCCAACAAGGGGAGTGTCTGACATGGGGTAGAGAGTTTTCATTTTCCTCCTATGATGTTTTAGGACTAGGCTCATATTATAATATATGCAGGAATGTAAAATGGATTAAAGTACGCTGTGCTAACTCTGGAGGACACGAATACATGTCAAAAGCAATACGAATAACACTGTTGGTAGTTTCACTTACCGTGATGGTGATATCTGCATGGCAGCTGGGTACGATTTTATGGAATCGCTACATGGATCAAATGGCAAACGAAGAGATTGCAGAGATTGCCTATTATCCGAGTGAAGATATTCCAGAACTTGAGCCATGGCAGACACGTCGTATCAATTTCACGGCATTGCAAGAGCGCAACCCCGAGATTATAGGATGGATTCATATACCTGGTACTGAAATCGATTATGCGATTACGCAGGGCAGTAATAACGAATTCTATTTACGCCACGATGCCTTTGCGCGTCCCAGTATCGCTGGTGCAATCTTCCTTGACTATAGCGCCACAGACGACTTCAGTGATGAAGATACCTTTGTCTTTGGACATCACCAATTAGATGGCACCATGTTTGGCACCTTACATGACTTCTTTTTAGAGGATGACGAGCCTGAGGGTGGTTATCCGCCCATTATAATCTATACGCCACGCGATACACGCATGTATGAGTTTGTAGAGTCATTTATGACTCAATCAAATTTGGAGCACCAGATAGACAGAGATCCTCACATCATAACCCTTGCAACATGTAATTACACGGATGGATACAGTCATTTTGCCGTACGTGCAGAACTAGCATTGGTAAGACCTCCAGGTGGACGCTAGACTGGATACTGTTATATAAATGTCGGATAATATATATTATGTCTTTTTTGCCATATACGAAAAAGACATAATATCAGCCAGAGATAAAACATGGCATGTGGGATAGATAGTTTCTCTACGCAATGCCCAAGAAGGTTGCAACAGTGCTGCATAGAAAAATCAGGCAGAAAACGATTAGGCAGCCACAAATTGTTGCACAGCCATTCTCGTCATCCCCGTCCTCTTCTTTAGTGCTTTCTATAGGAATTTGCTCTTGCACAACAGTTGGCTGATCTGACTTTAACAAGCCCCTGCAAAATTTGCACTGAGTGCCCGCATGACCAGTTGCTCCACAGCCATCACAGCGCACGATATGTGTATGATTAATGCTGGACATTCCCATCCCTTCGATTCGCTGCAACTATTAGAACGTATCGGTAGGATTTACGTCAACACTTAGTTTGACGTCTGCGGGCTTTGAAAGCTCTTTAAGCACATCTTGAATCATTGGACCCAGCTCTGTATCAGCTGAAGCCTTTAGCAAGATATGATGTCTGTATTGTCGTGATTTCTTTGACAAGATGCAAGGTGCGGGACCCAGCAGAGTTGCACCAACACTGCGCAAATCATCACTTTTGCGCAGAACATCTTGTAGTCGTGCAGAAAACCTCTCAACCTTTTCCTCGGTGCTGCTGCTAATTACAATATTGCATAGGCTGCCATAAGGCGGATAACCAAAACTCTTGCGCATTATACGTTCATTTTCGAGCAATATCTCGCTATCATGCGCTGCCACGGCACGACAAGCAGGATTTTCTGGACTGTAGGTCTGCACAATCACCTCGCCAGGCAGCTCTGCGCGTCCTGCGCGTCCTGCTACTTGCTCAAGCAATTGGTAGCCACGTTCCGCCGCACGAAAGTCTGGCAAGTTCAGCGTTACATCAGCATTGATGACTCCCACTAATGTTACGTCAGGAAAATCATGACCTTTTGCCACCATTTGCGTACCCAGCAAAACGGCTGATGGATGTTGGGCAAATTCCTCTAGTAGACGTCCATGCGCACCTTTTTCTGCGGTAGTATCTGCATCCATGCGCACCAATGGCCAGTCCTCGAAATAATCGCGAAAGTCTGAAGCAACCCGCTGTACTCCCCCGCCAAATTGACGCAGATAGGGGCTTTGACATTCCGGACATTGATCAGGAACAGGTTTAATGCAATTGCATTGATGGCAGCGTAAGTGATGCTGCGTCTGGTGATAGGTCAGTGATGTCGAGCAAGATTCACAGCCTGGCACGTAAGAACATTCGCGACATAGTAAAAAATTGGCAAAACCACGACGATTCATCAAGAGAATTGCCTTTTCATTGCGTTCGCGAACCTGGCTAAGTGCGTCCAACAGTTTGCGCGAAAACATCGAGCGATTGCCCTCTGTAAATTCACGCCTTAGGTCAACAAGTGTAACTTGCGGCAAAGGATGCTTGTTCACTCGCTCAGGAAGCTTGACCATGCGATACGCCCCTATTTCTGCTGCATGTAGGGCTTCCATGCTGGGAGTGGCTGATCCCAAAACAAGCAGAGCACCGGTGAGCTCGCACAGCTTTTCTGCTACTTCACGTGCGTGGTAACGCGGTGAGTTATTTTGTTTATATGAAGAATCATGTTCTTCGTCGACTATAACTAATCCCAGATTGGACAATGGTGCAAACAATGCTGAGCGTGCACCTATCACTACTCCACAGTCACCAGTTCGTGCTTTTTCCCATTGCGTGTAACGCTCACCATCTGAAAGGCCCGAGTGAAGCACTGCCACATCATCGCCAAAGCGCGAACGAATGCGTCCCACAGTCTGTGGAGTTAGAGAGATTTCTGGAACTAGCATTATTGCAGTCTTGCCTATCTGTCGTACTGCTTCAATAGCTTGCAGATAGACTTCTGTTTTGCCAGAACCGGTAACCCCCTCTAGAACAATGGGCTTGCTGGAAGTGTTTCTCGGAGCAGAATCTTGAATGACTGCGGTGAGAGCCTCTCTCTGGCCTTCTGTTAATTTTTCGGGTTTATGGTGGAGATCATTAAGCTGTGTATTATCTGTGGCATCGTGGGTTTTTCGTGGTCTGCGAACAGGCATCTTTACTTCACCCGTAGCACTATAGTTCGAAAGTGCCTTCTTTAGTCGCACAGCAAGCCCTATTGGTAGGAAGAGCTTTAGAGATTCCGACAAAGGTGCGGCGTAGTAACGTGCAATCCACACCGCAAGTTCATAGGAATATGATGTAAAGAATGGACCTGGAATATGTGCAAGGATGGGCTTTAAATCGATAACTTTGCCAGACTTTGCATCGACATAGGCACCTTCTTTCTCCCAGCCAACAACAAAGCCTAACACCGTTTGAGCACCCAGCTCCACTATAACTGCATCGCCTATTTCAACTTGCATATCATTGGGAACGACATAGGCAAAGGGTGCATCAATTGCACGAGTGGCAAGACTTATTACTATCTGTGCTACCCCACTCATTTGTAACAGTGTGCGACCTACTACACTGCGTCGCCAGCAGCATTTAGTAGGTCACTTACAACCATGCCTACTGAAGCACCAAAAAGATGTCCCTTTTCAGTGTCAGACCTCTTTTTATCTGCTGCAACAAACAACTCTTTAAGTTCGCACAGAGATGCGCAGACAGTAAAATCTAAGTCATTGTCAACTTCTCCTGCGGGTATCAGGTCGGGAATCATCATCGTCTGCATGCCTGCCGCATTCGCAGCACGTATGCCATTAACAGAATCTTCAATAACCAGACATTGATTTGGACGCATCTTTAAATACTCTGCACATTTCAAAAATATATCGGGTGCTGGCTTTGCATTTGGCACGTAGTCGCCACCGACTACTGCCTTGAAATAATCACGTAGACCATTCACGCGCAATCGCTCTTCAACTTCATCATGATAGGTTGATGATCCAACAGCACAGGGAATGCCCTGTTGTTGCAGATAGTTAAGAATTTCTGCAACACACGGTTTCTGCTCGATGCTACCTTGTGTCGCCTCTTGCCACAGAACATCTTGCTTTACCGACATTTCATCCATAGGCAGCTCTGGACCATATTCATCAATCAGGATCTGAAAAGCTGCTTCCATGGTTCGTCCGATAACCTTCTTGTAGGTCTTATCAGTGAACTCAAAGCCATATTTTTCAAATACTGTGCGCCACGCTCGACGCGCAATCACTTCGGTGTTAAAAATCACACCGTCCATATCAAAAATAACAGCCTTAAATTCAATAGAGGCTAAAGAATTCATGATAAGTGTTACAGCCCTACAGCAGTTCGCAATTCATCTACACGATTAGTCTGTTCCCAAGTGAAATCAGCATCATCACGCCCAAAGTGACCATAGGCAGCTGTCTTGCGATAAATGGGACGCAGTAAATCAAGGTCACGCAAGATCGCACCTGGACGCAAATCAAATACTTCTAAAATCGCCTTTTCAATCAAGTCGCGATTAACCTTTTCAGTTCCAAAAGTATCGACCATAATGCTGAAGGGTTTCGCAACACCAATAGCATAAGCAATCTGTACTTCTGCGCGGTCGGCCAAACCGGCGGCGACAACATTTTTCGCCACCCATCGCGCAGCGTAGGCACCACTACGATCAACCTTAGTGCAATCCTTGCCACTGAATGCTCCTCCACCGTGACGACCGGTACCGCCATAGGTGTCAACGATAATTTTGCGTCCCGTTAGACCAGAATCTCCCATCGGACCACCAATCACAAAGCGACCAGTAGGATTAATATATATTTCTGCGCCTTCGAATGCGAGCGACTCCTGCTCAAATACGGGACGAATAACCTTCTCAATCAGGTCGCTGCGCATTTGACCCTCAATGTCAATACCATCAGCATGCTGACTTGAGATTAGAATTTTTTCAACTGCCACAGGTTTACCATCTGCATAGCGAACCGATACTTGCGTCTTACCGTCAGGACGCAGGTAGTCGATTTCGCCCGACTTGCGTACTTTCGTTAGTCGTTCGGCCAAACGATGGGCCAAGTACACAGGCATCGGCATCAGCGATGAAGTCTCATTGCAAGCATAGCCAAACATCATACCTTGATCTCCTGCACCAATCAGGTCAAGAGGGTCGACATCACCACGCTGTGCTTCAAAGCTTTGATCAACGCCCTGTGCAATATCGGGACTTTGATTGTGAATCGCGTTAATTACACCACAGGTTGCTGCATCAAAGCCAAAGTCACTATGCGTATAACCAATATCAGCAATGACGCCGCGCACTACACTATCGACATCCACATATCCATTGGTGCGAATCTCGCCTCCCACAACAACTAAGCCTGTTGTCACAAAGGTCTCGCATGCACTGCGCATGCTGCTTAAGTCGCCACGTCCCTCGTCTTCAAGACGCATTTCGACGCGGATTAATTCATCAAGCAAAGCATCAGAAATCTGGTCACAAATTTTGTCAGGATGGCCTTCAGTTACGCTCTCAGAAGTAAACAGGAAACTCGACGCACCATCAGCAATATTCTTCGACATTCATAGTCCTCTCAACTCTTAAATCAACCTATCAAATATACCATGATTAATGCTATTCTTGTTGCTGGCAACGATACTGAAAATCAGCAGGAGGAGCATGTCCATGTCAGATACAAATACCCAATCCGCAGACACACCAGCATTGGCAGACAAGCCTGTCCGTGTGCGCTTTGCACCCTCCCCTACGGGAACATTACATTTGGGTGGTGCGCGTACTGCGATTTACAACTGGGCATTTGCACGCAAACATGGTGGTGATTTTATCCTGCGCATTGATGACACTGACAAAAAGCGCTCAACGCCAGAAAATGTTGCACAAATTCTTGAAGCCCTCAGCTGGTTAGGCATTGACTGGGATGAGGGTCCGCAGGCTGACGGAAACATTACGGGTGATTACGGTCCCTACTATCAAACACAACGCGCTGACAGCTATCGCAAAGCTCTTGACAAAATGATCAGCTCTGGTGCCTGCTACCGCTGTTTTTGCACCGCAGAGGAACTCACCACAAAACGTGACGCTGCACGTAAAGTAGGTGGTAATCCTGGCTATGATCGCACGTGTCGCGACATTGATTCTGTGATCTCGCAAAGTCGTGCAGATAATGAAGAGTCCTTTGTTTGGCGCCTGCGCGTCCCTAAAGACCGCACGTCAGTAATCGTCAACGATCTAGTCAGAGGCAAAATCGAATTTCCTATAGAGGCAATCGATGATCTCGTTCTTGCACGCACAGATGGTACGCCACTCTACAACTTTGCAAACACCGTAGATGACCTGGATATGGGAATTACACACCTTATTCGCGGTGATGACCACCTGTCAAACACGCCAAAGCAAATCCTCATATTCGAGGCACTTGCAGGACCAGAATCGGTACCAGAATTTGCTCATCTATCCATGATTTATGGCAGTGACGGTAAAAAGCTTTCAAAGCGTCACGGAGCAGTAGGTGTCGAAGAATATGCTACGCTTGGTTTTTTGCCAGATGCCCTATTGAATGGACTGGCTCTGCTCGGCTGGTCGCTTGATGCAGAAACAACTATCATCAGTCCAGAAACTCTCAAATCCGAATTCAGTCTTGAGCGAGTATCAAAAAATCCTGCACGCTTTGACATGGCAAAACTTGAACACGTCAATAGCGTTTACATTCAAGAAATGTCTGCAGACAATTTCACCCAGGCAATGCTACCCTGGCTAATTAATGCAGATTTAACTACTCAAGAGGATTATGAATCACGTCCAGAGTGGTATCTGGAGCTTGCGCCGCTGATTTCAGAACGTATCAAGTTAATGACAGAAGTAGTACCCTTAGCTCACTTCCTCTTTCTCGATGACATCGAAATCGATGAAAAAGCCCGCTCTAAGGCACTGGACAAAGATCCAGAAACAGTACGAACTATACTTATTGCAGTGCAAAATGCGCTGGAAAATCTCGACGACTTCAATCTGGAAAACATTGAAGCAGCACTCAAGGATTTGCCAGTTCAGCTAGACCTCAAGCCACGTGTGGTATTTCAGGCACTTCGAGCAACAATATCGGGCTCGCTGGTTAGTCCTCCCCTGTTCGAATCCATAGCTCTCCTTGGCAAAAAACGCACATTGCAGCGCCTCTTTGCAGTACTGAATGCCTAGTTGACACAATCAGGCCAAATCTCTACCATTAGACCTGCTCAACCGAGCAGGTCTATGCATGTTGGGGTGTCGTCTAATGGTAGGACAGCGGTTTCTGGTGCCGTATGTGGGGGTTCGACTCCTCCCACCCCAGCCAATCAGCTATGTGTTTTACGAGTCGAGCCCCGCGAGGGAAAAATAGCACTAAATGTGCTATGTTACGTAAGCTTGCTAATATTAGAATATTGTATTACCTAACGTAACGTTCAAGTGATTTTTCAAATATTTATGAAATTTTTTTGTATGGCAGGAATTTGCCTCTTGCTGATGTCTTCAAAGATGAAATCTGATAATTGCTTGACAGTCACTTATTTCTCGTAGTAGGATACTGAGCAACTAAAGGCGATGACAGAGAGAAAGATGTCTTACCCTTGCATGCTGAGCAGGCGAAGCCTAGTCAGCAAGGAGAGATACTGCGGTTGGTGCAAGCAGGTGCAAGCGGACATGCAATATACACTCTTGAGCTGATGTGCTGAAATGGTCAGACTCCTCCACAAGAAGAGCTTGCCCGCAATAGGTGCATTCGGAAGCCCACCGTTATTGGGTACGGGGTTGCTTGACCCCAAACGAAGCGGCGACCTGCGTTACTGGTCGCAATCAGGGTGGTACCGCGGGAACCTTTCTCGTCCCTGGGCAAGTTCAGGCTTGTTCAAGGACGTTTTTTCGTTTTTGGACAAGAAAGCGACAGGTCAAAATGGCCTAAGAAAGGAAGTACCAGCATGACGAAAGTAAAGTTCCTATCGGGAGAATCTATCCCCCTCGAGATGCACAAAGTGCGCATGGTGCAAAAGGTTAATCTGCATCCTATTGAGGATCGTTTGGATGCAATGCAAGGAGCGGGCTTCAACACCTTCCTGTTAAAAAACCGCGATGTCTACCTAGATATGTTGACTGACAGTGGTGTTAACGCCATGAGCGACAATCAGTATGCTGCGATGTTTCAGGCAGATGACAGCTACGCGGGCTCAGAGACATTCTACCGCCTAGAGGCAACGTTACAAGACATGTTTGATGTGACACACTTCTTGCCGGCTCACCAAGGGCGTGCCTGCGAAAGTATCATTTCAGAAATTTTAGTACAGCCTGATTCAACCGTACTAATGAACTATCACTTCACTACGTCGAAAGCACATATTACCTTGCGTGGTGGCAAAGTTGAAGAAATTATCATTGATGAGGGTCTTAGCATCACCAGCGACCACCCCTTCAAGGGCAACATGGACATCGACAAGCTAAATGAGGCAATTAATCGACTGGGTGCTGACAACATCGCCTTTGTTCGCCTAGAGGCTGGAACCAATCTTATTGGTGGACAACCAATCTCATTGCAAAATATGCGAGAAGTAGCCAAAATTTGCCGCGATGCAAACATCACCACTGTATTTGACGCAAGTCTTTTGGCAGATAACCTGTACTTCAATAAAGTGCGTGAAGCAGAATTTGCTGACGCTGACCTGCGTGATGTCACTCGCGAAATGGGCAGACTCATGGATATCACCTACTTCTCTGGACGCAAACTAGGCTTTGCGCGCGGTGGTGGAATTCTGACAAGTGACGATACACTATTTACAAAGATGCGCTCCCTAATTCCTTTGTACGAGGGCTTTCTTACCTACGGAGGAATGTCAGTTCGCGAAATGGAAGCTATGTCAGTTGGTCTTGAGGAGACTCTCGACTTTGATGTGATTAGTCAGACTCCTATTTTTGTTGAGGCATTTACTGAGGAGCTCACTGCACGTGGCGTTCCCGTAGTGACGCCCCCAGGCGGTCTGGGTTGTCACGTAGATGCAACAGCGTTTTGCGATCATTTGGCACAACCTGAGTATCCTGCAGGTGCACTTGCTGCTGCTTTATTTATTTGTAGTGGTGTGCGTGCTATGGAGCGCGGTACCATGAGTGAAGAGCGCAGATCAGATGGTACAGAGCCTATGGCAGAAATGGAGCTAGTACGCCTTGCACTCCCCCGTCGCGTATTTACTCTGTCGCAGGTTAAATATGCAGCGGATCGTCTAGCCTGGCTGCACCAGAACCGTGAACTAATTGGCGGACTTGAGTTCTGCGAGGAACCAGAAGTGCTCCGCTTCTTCTTTGGTCGCCTGAAAGCTACGAGCGACTGGCCAGAAAAACTAGTCACAGCCTTCCGTGCCGACTTTGGAGATAGTCTATAACAATCAGTTTAATAATGGCTTTCGAACAAGTAAAAAGCTCCCGAATATTCGGGAGCTTTTTACTGTCCTCACGTAAGGCATCACTCTATTTCAAGTGAGTCATTTTTATTGCGGTTCATTCTTGAGAAATCCAAGCGTATAAACGAAATGGTAGATAGAAGCAGAAAAAGTACCCCAAATGCTGCAAGGATGAGAGCTGCGTGGACAGGCTCTATTGTGAAATCACCAACCTTGAAAGCCAATTCCTGCATGATGAGCTGTTCAGTTGGATCGCCCGTGCGCTCTAGCACGATTGACCTGAACAGGATCACCGCGTACGTCATTGGATTAAAGTAGGCAACCGTTGTCAGAAAGTCATTGAGCATTGATAGAGGAATATAAGCTCCCGACAGAAACGTCATAGGCATGGTTATTGCCATACTGACTGCTTGAAAAGTTTGTATGTTTTTAGCGCGCGTTGCAAGAAAAAGTCCGAAGCCTGCAAAAACCAATCCAACAAAAAGCATTGCAAGCAGTGCGTACAATATAGTTATAGGTGAACTAATGCGCAATCCAATAGCAAAGCCAACAACAAAGATGATAATTCCCTGCAAGGTTGCAACAGTTGCTGATGAGGCAAATTGTCCTATTGCTATGGTTAGTCGAGATACAGGCGAAACAAGAACTTCCCTCATAAAGCCTGAAGTCATATCATCAATTGTGTTGCTTGAGATACGTATTGCTGAGTCAAAAACAACAGCAATGATAATACCTGCCAACATAAATGAGATGGCATTTTCGATATAGTCGTTACGGAAAATTTCTGCAAAGACAAATATGAAGAAGAATGGAAACACAAGGTTGAAAATTAGTGCTGGCTTGTTGCGCCAAAAAGCTCTAATGTTGCGCTTCCAAAGGGCGAAGATGACGGTCATCAGGCATCGCCTCCTTCCCTGATTTCGCGTCCTGTTATTTCCAAAAAGACATCATTGAGGGTGCCTTTACGTATTTCAATATCAGTAATATCTTTTCTGCATTCTGCAAGAACATGCAATAGACTTGCATTATCATCAACATCAATTCGATGGAATTTTTCTTTGACAGCAAAAGTCATTTCGTGCTGAGTGAGTAATTTTTCAAGAAACGCAGGGTTGCTTGTTGTCACATAGGCACGATCCTTTGTATATTGTTTTTTGAGGCCAAATGGCGTGTCATGAGCGATGATTTCACCATGATCCATAATGGCAACTGAATCACAAATCTCGGCTTCATCCATGTAGTGTGTTGTCAAAAACATGGTGATATTCTTTTCTTTTTGCAGCTGCAGAATATATTCCCATACGTGAGCACGTGTTTGCGGATCAAGGCCTGCAGTAGGCTCATCCAAAAACAATACGCGAGGATAATGAATCAGTCCGCGTGCGATTTCAACACGTCTCTTCATACCGCCAGAAAGTGCTGATACTGAGCGTTTGCGCCAGTCAAGCAAATCAACTAAAGTTAGAACAAATTCGATACGCTCTTCAATTTCTGCACGCGGCACACCATAAAAGACGCAGTGCATACGCAAGTTTTCCTCTATGGTCATTTTTAGGTCAAGCGTACACTCCTGAAAGACGATGCCAATGTTTGAGCGAACAGCGCTCTTCTGTGTGGCGACATCATTTCCTCCGATGTATAACTCTCCATCATAACCGTCATAGATGGTACAGAGCGTATTAATTGTTGTCGATTTGCCAGCTCCATTTGGTCCAAGGAATGCAAAAATTGATCCTTCGGCAACATCAAAGCTAATATCTCGCACCGCAGTAAAATTGCCGTAGCGTTTCGTAAAGTTCTTAACCTCAATTATTGGTCGCTTTGCAGCATTTTCTGTCATCATAGGTGATTCTTCCCTATTTCCTTTCTTGGCACGAATTTATAAAGCCCTCTGTCGAGGGCATTATAGACTGGTACCCCGTATGGGATTCGAACCCACGATCTCCGCCTTGAGAGGGCGGCGTCCTAAACCGCTAGACTAACGGGGCCTTTAGAATGTGCGTTACAAACAACGCCAATGCAACCTACGGCCAGATCATCATAAGAACAAGTAGCGAAAGAATGAAAACAATCGCTGCAACAATCGTTGCACGATTAAGGTTCTTTTCAATAATGCCTGTTCCCACAGATGATTGGATGCCACTAAAAGCATCAGATAAACCTGTTCCTTTGCCAGAATGCATCAATACCAAAATTATCAGAGCGATTCCAGAAATCGCCCAAATTGCAATTACTATACCTAGTAGTAGACTCACGTTTTACTCCTCAAAAGTGTTACAAAAACCAATTGGCAACTTACTAGTTTACCACCAAATTTTGCCCTGTCCACATTTTAGACGGTTCAATACCTAAGATGTGTGCAACTGTGGGTGCAATGTCAGCCAAAGTGCCACCATCTTTCAGTGATTGCACATTACTGTCAGCAACAATTAGGGGAACAGGATTCGAAGTGTGTGCAGTATAATCGCCGCCTTGATTATCGCGCATTTGCTCGGCATTTCCATGATCGGCAGTAATCAGCAAAGTACCACCTGCAGCACGAAAGGCATCAGCAACTCGTCCCAACTCGCGATCAACAGCTTCAATGGCTGTCACCGCAGCATCAAAGTCACCCGTATGTCCCACCATATCTCCGTTTGCATAGTTGACAATGTAGACGTCAGCGGCATCTGCCTGCACAGCTGCAATTAGAGCACCAGTAACTTTAATGGCACTCATTTCAGGCTGCAGGTCATACGTTGCAACGTATGGAGATGGAATCAATACACGCTCTTCACCAGCTTTCGAAGCCTCTACTCCGCCATTGAGAAAAAAGGTTACATGAGCATATTTTTCCGTTTCTGCGATTTTCATCTGACGCAAACCCGCACCCGACAATATATCAGACAGAGTGTCTTGTACGTAGGTTTTTGGAAAGGCGATGGGCAAATCAAGAGAGGCATCATATTCAGTCATGCAAACTGCATTAATCGTGGGATGTGTGTCTCCCCTATCAAAACTGTCAAAATTTGCATCTGCTAGGCTGTGCATAATTTGACGCGCTCTGTCAGGGCGAAAATTGAACATAGTCAAGCAATCGCCACTTGAAAGTTGTGCGACATTGCAAGATTTGCCAGCGGCAGGTTCGACAACAATGATAGGTTCGACAAATTCATCAGTAATACCACGCACGTAGCTGTCTTGAATGGCTGCAACAACACCAACAGGTTCTACTTGCTGACCCTCACCCAAAACTATCGCACGATACGCACGTGCCGTCCTATCCCAACGCTTATCACGATCCATGCCATAATAACGTCCCATCACAGTGGCAAGATAGACATGGACATCTGTAAAGTTCCTTATAAAATCTTGCAGGTCAGTTAAATAGTTAGCACCTGATGTTGGGGAAACATCGCGTCCGTCAAGCAGTGCATGAATAGCAACATCTTTTGCACCGCGATTTATCGCCAGCTCGATCAAAGCCTTCAAATGTGAAATATGGCTGTGAACACCACCATCTGACAGCAGGCCCAACAGATGGATAGTTGCACCTTGCGTCGCCGCAGCGTCAAAGGCCTCAATCAGTACTTGGTTTTCAAATAATGAGCCATCTGCAATGGCGCGATTGATGCGTGATAACTCCTGATATACGCAGCGCCCTGCCCCCAGATTCAGGTGCCCCACTTCAGAGTTGCCCATCTGTCCTTCAGGCAAGCCAACCGCTTCTCCGCTTGCTGCAAGTGTTGTGTGAGGCTGTGTTTTCCATAGGTTGTCAAGAACAGGGGTGTGTGCTGCCAAAACGGCATTGCTGCGCAAATTGTCACAGCCTGCCCCGTAGGCAAACCCATCCATAATTATTAGACCAAGCGGACGCACGGTAAAAGCAGCGCTTGATTAGCGCATTGCTGCAGCAATGATAGGGATAAAGCTGTCTGCTGAAATTGCCGCACCGCCCACTAATGCTCCATCAATATTTGGCTCGGCAAAAATCAGCTCAGCATTGTCACCCTTAACAGATCCACCGTACAGAATTCGAGTCTGTGCTGCAACGCTCTCGAGGCCAAACATATCATCTATAACATGACGAATGTGAGCACATACTTCTTCTGCCATGCGCGGAGTTGCCACTTTGCCCGTACCAATTGCCCATATTGGTTCATATGCAATTGTTACTTTTGACATGTCAGTTACATTCACACCTTTGAGTCCTGCACGAATCTGCTCTTCGATATATTCGAGTGTTTCTTCATCCTCGCGCACTTCAAGGCTCTCACCGCAACACAGAATGGGCAACAGATCGTTCTTTAGTGCAGCTCGCAGCTTCTTGCTGACGACCACATCATCCTCATCAAAGTATTCACGACGCTCACTGTGACCCAAAATCACATAATTAACTCGTGCAGCTTTAAGCATTGTGGGTGAAATTTCACCCGTGTAGGCACCAACATCCTCCCAATACATATTCTGTGCACCCAGCCCAATGCGCATCTTGTCAAAGTCAATCACCGTAGCAACACTGTGTATGGCTGTAAACGGCGGAGCAACAACAACCTCGACATTGTCAGAACCTCTGAAAAAATCATCAAGTCCCTGCATCAGTTGCACACCCTGTGCGGCTGTCAGGTTCATTTTCCAATTGCCCACTACAAGTAGTTTACGTGACATGTCTGCTCCTTTATTTGTTGTCGAGTGCGTCCAAACCAGGCAGTACTGCACCCTCTACCAATCGCATGGATGCACCTCCACCTGTTGATACAAAAGTGACCATGTCCTCACAGCCAAACTTCTTCAACGCTGCCACGCTGTCGCCACCACCAATAACTGACACTGCACGATTATTGCGTCCAACAGCACGTGCCACATCACGCGTACCCTGCTCAAAAGGTCCAACTTCAAATACGCCCATGGGACCGTTCCAGTAAATAGTTCGTGCTCTGGCGATTTCTTGCTGGAACATCGCTCCTGTAGCAGGACCGATGTCTAGCCCCATCAGACCATCAGGAATCTCTTCGCGACCCACAATGAATGTCGTTGCATCCTCTGCGATTTCTGCAGCAACAACCAGATCAATCGGCAGTAGCAAATCACAGCCACACTCACGTGCCTTTTCAAGCATTTGACGTGCCTCATCAATCCATTCGTGTTCGACCAATGAATTGCCCACACCCAGACCTTTGGCTGCAATAAAGGTAAAGGCCATGCCACCGCCAATCAGCAGCTTGTCACAGGTTTCAAGCAATTTATTAATGATGCCAATCTTGTCAGATACTTTCGATCCGCCCAAAATCCCCACAAAGGGCTTCTCGGGCACAGCGAAAATATCGGTCATCATCTCGACTTCTTTTGCCAAGAGCAACCCAGATACCGCAGGTAGCAGTTCTGCAACCCCAACGGTTGAGGCATGGTCACGGTGAGCTGTGCCAAAAGCGTCATTGACATAAATATCTGCCAGATTTGCCAATTTACGCGCAAACTCAGGATCCTTACTTTTTTCACCCGGATTAAAACGTAAATTTTCTAACATTACAACATCGCCATCATTCATCGCCTGGGTAACTTCGTATGCTGCATTGTCAAGTTCGCCACCAGCAAAGGTGACTTTACGTCCCAACAAGCGTGACAAAGTTCCACAGATAGGCTCAAGTGAAAATTGCGGATCAGGTGCATCTGCAGGACGACCTAAATGACTGCATAGGATTACGCGGGCGTGATGGTCTGCCAAATAGCGAATCGTAGGTAAGGCTGCTCGAATACGTGTATCATCAGCTACCACGCCATCTGCAATGGGCACATTGAAGTCCACACGTACCAATACGTGTTGTCCCGCTACTTCGATATCTCTTACGGTCTTTTTAGTATTCATAAGCCCGACCCTTCTTTTCTGGCATTACCCTGCACGTGATGCGGAGCTTCAATGCAATAAGTAGACTTCTGTCCAAATAACTAAACCCAAGTTAATCCTAGAGATAGTCAGAATGATCTACTTCATCATCAACTTCGCCAAATCAATAACACGACAAGAATAGCCATATTCATTGTCATACCAGCTTACACATTTAACAAAAGTACCCGAACCGCCACCCATGACCATAGTCTGCAGCGAGTCAAATACAGAACTTGCAGGATTACCGACAACATCAATGGATACGATGGGATCCTCACAGTACTCCAGATAGCCCTTCATGGGCCCCTCTGCCGCTTCTTTCATTGCCGCGTTGATTTCCTCACGTGTCGCAGGCTTATCTAAAATGCAGACCAAATCCACAACAGATCCATCAGGAGTCGGCACACGCATCGACATGCCATCCAACTTGCCCTTCATGTCTGGCAGTACCAGTCCGATAGCCTTTGCAGCACCCGTTGATGTTGGAATGACAGACACAGCTCCTGCACGTGCTCGGCGTAAATCACTATGTGGTGCATCCAGCATGACTTGGTCATTGGTATAGGAATGAATAGTGTTCATAAAACCTTCGCGCAAACCAAATTTATCACGCAAGACTTTTGCAAAAGGCGCTAAGCAATTAGTGGTACACGATGCATTCGATACAATGAAGTGCTTTTCTGGATCATACTCGTTCTCGTTTACACCTAATACAACAGTAAGATCTTCATTTTTCGCAGGTGCAGAAATTATGACACGTTGCGCGCCAGCATCAATATGAGCACGTGCCTTGTTGGCATCAGTAAAGAATCCTGTAGATTCAACAACTAGCTGGACGCCATCTGCACCCCAACTCAAATCAGCAGGGTTACGTTCAGCACTCACTTTTACCAGTTGGTCATCAACAGTAAATCCACCATCAATTACCTGAATCTCTTTGTCGAATTTCCCATGGACTGAATCGTATTTTAACAGGTGAGCAAGAGTAGTTGGGTCAGTCAAGTCATTGACCGATACCACCTCTACCTCTGGATCATCCCACGCTACACGAAACGCTAAACGTCCAATTCTCCCAAAGCCGTTGATGCCAATTTTGATTGCCATTAATAGATCCCTTCACGAAAAAAGAAAGCGGTGACCGTCCAGCAGTCAACCACGCTCAACAATACCCCTTGAGTATACCAAACAAGATTACTTTTGAGTGTCCTTATCGTCAGCCTTCACAACAACGGGCATTCCTTCAAGGGCAGGTACTAAATCCTCTTCGTTGTCACCATTAGAGCGTCGTGTAGCAATGGCTTCTGCTGAAATCATGCCACCAATAAGCAATACTGCACCCAGCAGTTCACGTCCAGGAACCGTTCCTGCAGCAGACCATCCAAAAATACCACCAAATACAGGTTCAAGTACCAAAATCAGAGCAACGCGCGCAGGCGAAAGAAGCTTTTGTGCCCAAGTCTGCACGACAAATGCCAGTGATGAGCCCAAAATACCCGTAACCAGTATTGCAAACCATACCATCTGTCCCTGTGGCAATCCTGCAGCTTCACCCGTAATTATTGATCCAAAGGCCGACACCATCGCAACAACACCCAATTGAATCACGGCAAGTGTCGTAGTCGAATGTTTTCGACTCGTAAGGCCAAGAATTATCATGTGCGCAGTATAGGCAAAGGCAGCCATTAGCACTAAGGTATCTCCCAGTACCCAATCAACGAGCCCACCATCACTTAGATTAAGCCCTGACAGTGCCCACAAGCCTCCCACCGCAAAGATGACACCAAGACGAACTCCCCAGTTTGGAAGTCTTTTTCGCATTGCAGACTGAGCGATGGGAACTAATATTACGTAAACACCCGTAAGGAACGCACTTCTCGCAGGTGTTGTACCACCCATTTCCGCAGGCAATAAACTTGCTGTTTGCAGTATGTAACCTAATGCCAAAAAGATGCTTGCACTCAGCCCCAACTTTACATTTTCTGCAGTCATTTTGCGTAAAATGTCAGGACGCAACAAGACGAGTACTATAGTCGCAATGCCAAAGCGCATCGCAAGAAATGCATACATGGGATACTGCGCGATAGCATCAGCCATCAAAACAAAGGTGGAACCCCAAACAACGGCAATTAACAATAGAGCAAGTGCTGGTGCCACAGAGCTAAAACGCGGATGCCTTTTTGTCTTGTGCGCAAGTAGACGCACATATCGCGCCCGTGCCTGTAAGGTGTGCTTTGGCATTACATGCTACTAATTAGCCGGCATTGTCAACAGTATCAGTCTTGCTGCTATCAGTACTGTCAGTGGATAAATCGGTACCCACATCACTGTCGTGTGTCTCTCCTGCATCCGCACGCAGCTTCGCTGCCTGCGACCAAAGATCTTCTATGCGATACTCGTCGCGATAGTCTGGCTGGAATAAATGCACCACGATACTGCCATAATCAAGCAATACCCATTGAGCTTCACGGATTCCTTCGCGATGTGTTGGCTTTATGCCAAACTGCTCACGCAGCTCATGTTCAATTTCTTCGGCAATGGCAGCAACTTGACGATCAGTATTGCCCGTTGCGATTACGAAGTAATCGGTTACGACTAGCAGCTCTGCCATATCTAGAGCCATGATATCGGTTGCTTTCTTTTCGAGCGCAGCCTCAAATGCTGCTCTGACTAAATCCTTGCTAGTAAAAGCATCGCTCATTGCTCATCCATTTCTTTCATAATAAGGGCATTCCAAACACGTGTCGTATCAAAGTGCATAACCTTTCGGTTCTTAACCAAGTGCATGACTGTTGCCTGATATGCCTGCAAGAAGAGTGTGTCCAAATCAACAACACCTACCACGTCTCGGAGCATTGTCACAGCTTCACTGCTACGGCTAGGCTCTATCATGTCAGCAATGTAGACCACCTTATCTAAATCGCTCATGTCACGCGAACCAACCGTATGGTGCCTAATGGCTGTTATCACACTGTCTGGCAAATGTGGAAAGATTTTGCGCACGTCAGCAGCACCTGTATGGGCGTGCAATATTTGCGGTGCAGCCATGACTTCTGGAGTAATGTCAAAGCCAATGTCACGTGCACGTGCAATCAGCTGGTCACGCGCATGTCCACGATCCCAGTCATGTAGCAATCCTGCGATAAAAGCTTCACCAGAATCAACCTGATACAAGCCAGCCAGATATTCAGCAGTTTCCGCAGTATTGCAACTATGCATATACCCGTACTCATCAAGCCGTTCCCTCAGCAGAGGCAGAGCCTGTTCATGCACCTTGCTTACTGCAGCCTTGCAAAAAACATCAGTAGAGTTCACGTTGTTGCACATAGTGCTCTACCTCCTCGGAGACCAGATAATGAATCGACTGTCCATTGCGCACGCGCTCTCGAATGTCAGATGACGCAACCTCGAGATTTGGCAGAATAATCAGATCAAAGCTGAAATTGGGTAATCTGTCCAGCACAGTTGCGCGTGCAGCCCTCACATCAGTTCCAGGTCTGGTTGCTACCACAAAGGTAGCATACTCCCCCACCCTGCGGGCATCTTTCCATTGTGGAACCTCACGTAAGGCGTCAGCTCCCATAATGAAGAACACTTCATCGCCATCATCAATTTGTTGGCGTAGTTCGCGCAAGGTGTCAACCGTATAGCTTGTGCCAATGCGATCAACTTCAATGCGTGAAACCTCAAATGCAGGATTATCTGCAACAGCCAGACAAGTCATCCAGTATCGATCTTCAGCTGTTGCAATAGCAGAAGAGTCTTTCAACGCCGGCTTGCCACAGACCATGAATATCACACGATCCAGGTCAAGTTGCACTAAGGCCTCTTGCGCACAAACCAAATGTCCTATATGGGGCGGATCAAACGTTCCTCCCAATATTCCGATTCTTTCTGCTGGCATTTCCCTGTCTTTCAGCTAGCCACATTTAATGAATGCGCGCAGATTATGCTGAAGTGCAAAGTGGAGCAACTTTACATAAACATCTCAACACAATCCTTACGTGTCACTAAGGTAGTCTAGCGAATCTGACCATTACCTTCCAAGATAAACTTCGTTGATGTTAGGGCGGTCAATCCCATTGGACCACGTGCATGAAGCTTCTGTGTGCTGATGCCAATCTCTGCACCTAATCCAAAGACGCCGCCGTCACTAAAGCGTGTCGAAGCATTTACATATACTGCTGCACTGTCAACACCACTCGTGAATTTTTGTGCTGTTTCAAAATCACTGGTAACAATGGCATCAGAGTGCATGCTTCCATATTTGTTGATATGCGCAACTGCCTCATCGACACCATCTATCAGCTTAATGCTAATCTGCATATCAAGATATTCTGTGCCCCAATCCTCATCAGTTGCCTCACGCAACATATCATCTGTGACGCCAGCAGCGCGCGCAATGCGCAGAGTATCTTGGTCACAAATCAGAGTAACACCTGCCGCAACAAGTTCTGGAGCAATTTGTGCTAGCAGCTCCTCTGCGACACTATAGTCAACCAGCAGCGATTCTGCAGCGTTACATACGCTAGGGCGCTGACATTTTGCATTCATGACAATATTGTGCGCCATTGTTGGGTCTGCAGCAGCGTGCAGGTAGATGTGACAGTTACCGCTTCCCGTCTCGATTACGGGAACTTTTGAATTTTCGACAACTGTCTTGATGAGCCCCGTACCACCGCGTGGAATCAATACATCGACTAATCCATGCAATTTCATCAATTCGTTGCCTGATGCACGATCAGTTGCATCTAAATTCTGAACCGAATCCACAGGCAATCCAACGGTCCTAAGTGCCGCTTGTAGTGCTACCGTAATTGCTTCATTACTGCGTTGTGCAATCTTGCCACCACGCAACAGGATGGCATTACCCGTCTTTACTGCAATGCTTGCAGCATCAATAGTCACATTGGGACGTGCTTCATAAATCATGCCAACAACGCCGAGAGGCACACGGACTTCTTTCATGTGAATACCTTGCGTAATAGTACGTCCGCAGATAACCTCACCCAAAACATCAGGAATGGCACATAATTCTGCAAGCGCCTGCCTGCAACCTGCAAGTCGTTCACTATTGAGCATCAGACGATCCAGTAAAGCCTCACCTGTGCCGTCAGCACGTGCAGACTCAATATCAACAGCATTTGCAGCAAGAATTGCATCTTCATGAGCAATTAATTCTGCTGACATTTCCTGCAGTGCCGCATTGCGCTGCTCCAAAGAGGCTGTTGCCAGTACCTCAGCAGCCTCTTTTGCTGCCTGTGCTTGTGTCCTTGTCTGCTCTGCTACATTCATGCCTCGCTCCTCTTCTCTTCCGACTGAAAATTTCGCAATTGTTCCTGCGTGCAGATAACGGTCCCATGAGGATAGCCCTCAACTGCATCTATGACTACATTTGCCTCGCGTCCGCCAGATAACACCGTTACAATATCTGCTTTAAGCAAAGCTTTTGCTGCCTGCAATTTGCTGTGCATCCCCCCGCTGCCTAAGCTGGTCGCGTCAGATTCTGTCGAAGTACTCGCAAGCAGTTCGTCATCTATCTCTGTTAGGTAGGATACCACGCGCGCATTCGGATCTTTATTGGGGTCAGCATCATACAGTCCTTCAACATCAGTTAATATTACGACCATGTCTGCCTGTATCATCAATGCAACTAAAGATGCCAAAGTGTCATTATCGCCAAAACAAATCTCATCAATTGCTACCGTATCATTTTCATTGACAATAGGAATCGAACCCAGTTCCAGTAGTCGCTCAAAAGTATTCTTTGCATGTCCATAACTAACGGGGTTTTCTGTATCGGCGCGTGTCAATAGAACCTGTCCAATACTGCAGCGGCATCTGCCAAATTCGCTTGAATAGGTCTCAATTAGTCCAACCTGTCCAATACTTGCTGCAGCCTGCAAGGTTGCCATATCGTCTGGTCTACGATCCAGCCCTAGCATTTCGCGACCTGCAGCAATTGCTCCAGAGGATACTAAGACTACCTGATGACCATCACGTGTCAGCTCTGATAACTGATCAACCAAACTTGCAATGTAGCGACGATCAATCGCACCAACATCATTGGTCAATGTGTTTGATCCTACCTTAACAACAATGCGCTTAGTCATCGTCTGTTGCTCCTACCTCGAATTCGAATTCTCTGTCTAATATGCGAACGGTATCTCCAACGCCTGCACCAGCCTCAATCAAGGCCTTTTCCAGTCCCACCTTTGCTAATCGACGCTGCAAGTACAAAATAGCCTCTTCATTTTCCCATTCGGTTTGCACAACCATGCGCTCGACCGCATCTCCCCTTACCTGATAGGTACCACCACCCAAATCCGTAACGACAAAAGGCTCTGCATCACGCCTTGCCACAAGACGTTCACGGTGAATATATCGCGCCTCAAATTCTTGATTTTCGCGCAATTTCGCCTCGGCAGCTGCAGCGGCAATGCGCAATTCATGAACCATGTTTGCAGTAAAGTGCAGCAGAGTGTCAATTCCTTCACCAGTCAAGGCTGAAATCTCAAAATAAGGCAGATCGAATGCTTCTACGTGTTGACGCATCTGCGCAGATCTCGCATCTGCACCAGGTGCATCCAACTTGTTGCCCACAATAATGCGTGGTCTGTCCGCAAGTTCTTGTGCATGTTGAAGCAACTCGTTCTCGATAATTGCATAATCATTGACTACGTCACGATCTTCAAAACCGCCAGACAAATCAACAATGTGCATAATAACTGCACTACGTTCAATATGACGCAGGAACGCATGTCCTAATCCTTTGCCTTGATGAGCGCCCTCAATCAGTCCCGGCACATCAGCACAGACAAATGATTTGTCTCCTACTTTTACGACCCCTAAATTTGGAATCAGTGTGGTGAAGGGATAATCTGCAATCTTTGGACGGACGGCACTAATGCGTGCTATCAGCGAGGACTTGCCCACGCTAGGCATTCCCACCAGTGCAACATCTGCAAGTAGCTTTAATTCTAAGCGCAACGATTGTTCTTTACCGGGCTCACCCAGTTCTGCGAAAGCAGGAGCACGTCTTACACTGGTAGTAAAGTGAGGATTGCCGCGACCACCGTGCCCTCCTTCAACAATCAGAAGCTCCTGTCCGTCAACAACTAAATCGCCCAAAACCTCATCTGTATCCAAGTCATGCACGACAGTGCCCACTGGCACAGGTAAGCGTAAATCCTCACCTCGTGCACCGTGCATATTTGAACCCTTGCCATGGGTGCCACGCTGAGCCTTAAAGTGATGTTTAAAGCGATAGTCAACAAGTGATGATAGACCTGCATCAGCAACCAGATAGATGCTGCCACCATCGCCACCATCGCCGCCATCAGGACCGCCCTTTGGCACATGCTTTTCACGACGAAAAGACTTGCAGCCTGCCCCGCCATCGCCGCTTTTCAAATAGAGTGATACCTGGTCTAAAAACACGTCGTAGTTCCCCTTATCTCAAACAATACAAAAAGCCCCTCGCTATACGCAAAGGGCTCTGTAATCGTGGTGCCAATTAGCTGCGTACAGTCAGTCGTTAGGCCACTGCCTCTTCAACCGGTCGTACGTGTACGCGGCGCTTTTTGCCATGGCTAAACTCTACAATACCGTCACTTTTTGCAAACAGCGTATCATCGTTTCCGCGACCTACCAAGTCACCTGGATGAAAGCGAGTTCCGCGCTGACGCACCAAAATTTCACCACAGTTAACATATTGTCCCGCAAAACGCTTCACGCCCAAACGCTTCGAGCGCGAGTCACGACCATTGCGTGTTGAACCAAGTCCTTTTTTATGTGCCATTGTTACGCCTCACTTACCTTTACTACTTCGATGCGTGTCAAGTTTTGACGATGACCGCGCTTACGTCTATACCCTTTGCGTCTTTTAAACTTAAAGACAATGACTTTTTTGTCCTTAAAGTGCTCGACAACTTTCGCACTAACTTTAGCTTTCGCAAGTGCCTTAGGATCAGTTATCGTTTTATCATCATCGGACAGCAGCAAGACATCTAAGTCGATTTTCTTGCCAGGCTCAACGTCAAGCTTTTCAACGTCTAGTACGTCACCTGCAGCAACCTTGTAC
>Ga0123355_10001284_pt1 | contig 35050 bp, 22 predicted proteins | sample TergutEmb28metaG_3_FD_89872 | JGI IMG/M metagenome (GOLD analysis project Ga0123355, IMG submission 89872) | Embiratermes neotenicus P1 segment gut microbial communities from Petit-Saut dam, French Guiana - Emb289 P1 | ecosystem: Host-associated > Arthropoda: Insects > Digestive system > Gut ...
GACAAGATCGAAACATGTCGGAGTGTTTTAAAGTGTTTTAAAAGTGTTTTATGTGAAATTATATGTGCATTCGTTGGTTAATAAATTGAAGTGATTCTACGAAGATGCACGGTGCTACAATAAAATTTGACATACATTCTCTTTTATAATAATCGTAATAAATCACGAGGTATGGTATGGATCAGTGAATGTTAAGGATGAGGACGAATTCTTTGGCTCAACTTGTCAAGTAATCTCACTCCCAAATTGTCTGCTACGCGCATACGTTTACACGCAGATTGGTGAAGGGTTGCCTTTCGTCAGGGGAACTCAACAATGATTAAATTACTCGTCTTCCGCTTCTCCATCATTTTGACTGGATTCATTTTTCAGACCTGTCCCTAAGTAGAAATGCCAAGATAAACTCCGTCTATATGCAGGAAATGAATAAAGTCTGCCAGGATGCATGCGTTTCCAGGGATCACCTTGGTGTTGTTTGGTCAGCTGATACTAGGATTTTGAGTTATGCATGAAGGAGAGTGATTTCGTCTGAGTTGTTTGTGTACGGGGTTTTCTGTTGTACCTTCTTGAATGAATTTTGTAAATAAAAAGTGAAAAGCCAAAGTCTGAAATTCCAGAAATTCTGAAATACAAAAAAATAACAAATTGAATTTACAGGGAAACATTAGTCTCTAAACTCATTGTGGACTGCAAAGACTTATATTTAATTTCATATTTCCTGTTCGAAGTGGAGGAGACTGCATAACGGAGAGCTTGGTGATATGTACTTCTCACCAAATATTGTTTGGGTGATCACATCAAGAAGAATGAGATAGGCGGGCATGTGGCTCGTATGGGAAACGGGAGAGGTGCATATGGGGTTTTGGTAGGGAGACCTCAGGGAATGAATCCCCTTGGAACGCCTAGGGTTAGAAGGGAGAGTAGTATTAAAATTGACTTTCAAAGGGTAGGGTGGAGAGGCATGGACTGGATTGATATGGCTCAGGATACCGAAAGATGGCGGCCGTTTGTGAATGTGGCAATGAAGATTCGACTTTCATAAAATGCAAGTAGTTTCTCGACTTGCTGAGGACCTGTAAGCTTTTCAGGAAAGGTTCTACTCCGCGGAGTTGCTACTTATTTGTGAGTTAAATCGGACTCTATTGGGTTGTTACAATAAATGAGTGAAACGAAAAAAACAGTATTTTTCAAAGTTCAGTGAGCTTGTTCGAGTGCATTTGACACATTTATTCCACTCCAGTGATTTTTTTTTTACTTCAGATGCCGGATTTTGTTTTACTTTAGATGCCGGACTGCTGGCTAGAAGTCAGTATTTGGAAGGTCCTGCGACCGGCCACTTCGACACAGGTTTTTCTTGGTTTCCCTGTATCTAAAAGCAAATGCTGAGATGGTTTCCAAGATTCCAAGTTGCCACTACATGCTTCTCATGTAGCTCTCCAGACTTAAATTTAGTAGTAATCAATTTCATATTTTGTATACATGTAAAATAACCACTGTCACCGGGTGACAACCCAATTGCAGTTAATAAATATTATTTTTTTTCAGTTTAAAATATGTTTAAATATCATTACACAACTATAAACAGATAATCGCGATTTGAGATAAATGGTGACATATTATAAAAAATTGACCTTGGGTAAGATACTTTTTTTGTTACGATCAACATCGCGCGAATATCCGCCATACGGCTTGCAGGATCCAGTTGATACTAACTTTTTCTTTACCACTGATATACCGACTACCGCCCTGCCAACTCAGGCTGCAAAATCTCCAAAGTTAAAGTGCACAGCATGCCCAGTTCACCACGATCTAGCTATGATCGGCGACCTACCATCCAGCTTTTAGTTTGCACTCTCGTGCTGGTGAAAACAGAAGCTAAATTGTAGCCATGATCACAGATCAACAGTTCGGTAAGCAGGTCAGGATACTGGATTGACCTCTGCTGAGTGTAGGGGTCGTTCGGGTCTACCCAGTAGTGAAACTGCCGGCTTTGCAGCCAGGGATGCGGCCCTAAATTGATCTCAAGCTACTTGTCGTCATCTCTGAAATCATCTTCGCTATTCACGAAGCCGTTTGCCCAGATTGGCAAGATAAGTGGATCAGTATACAGAAAAATACACTGAAATACGTGAACCCCTCTGTGCGTCAGTGGAGATGGCCTTCCTGACCAGTTCGGAGAGAAGGTATGATTCTAAACTTCTTTGTGCTAGACACATGAAGATCTCGACGGATTTTGCTGCTAACTGCATTTGCTTCATGTAATGTTGTCGTTGACATTGCGGGAGGAAAGGAAGCTGAGGGTGTTTGAGAACATGGTGTTGAGGAGAATATTTGGACCTATGAGGGACGAGGTAACGGGGGAATGGAGGAGACTGCATAACGAGGAACTAAATGATTTGTACCCCTCACCCAATATTGTGCGGGTGATAAAATCGAGAAGAATGAAATGGGCTTGGCATGTGGCGCGTATGGGTGAGGAGAGGGGACTGTATAGGGTCTTGGTAGGGAAACCGGAGGGAAGGAGACCACTGGGGAGACCTAGGCATAGATGGGTGGCTAATATTAGGATAGATGTCCAGGAGGTGGGTTGTGGGTGTATGGACTGGAATGGGTTTGCCCATGTTAGAGACAGGTGGCGGACGCTTGTGAGTGCGGTAATGAACCTTCGGGTTCCGTGAAATGCGGGGAATTTCTTGACTAGCTGCAAACCAGTTAGCTTCTCAAGAAAGACTCTGCACCATGTAGTAAGTAAGTAAGTAATATTGTTTTATCTGTAGTATCCTACAGTTCAGAGTACCTTGTCTATTGTACAGCAGGATACGTCCATATTTTAACATTCACGAAAGTTCCTGGACGTTTCTGATTGTAAATGCAACTGGAAGTCCAATCTGTTTTTCTCTATGTAAATCAGAACAGAGTTTTGAACGACTGAAGAAATGAAGATTGAATTCATGCAGAGTGAGAGTTTTCCAGAGAACAGTTACTGTTACATGGTTTGTGGTTTGTGGTTTTCACGGCGTTATTTGTGAAGATTAAAATCTTTCGGCCTAGGAGTGAAGTAAATTGGTAATTAGTAAACCTACCTTGTATGGGAGCTTGCTATAGTTGTTGAACTACCCCGAGAAAGGAGACAGTAGGTTCTTCCAAACAGTCGCCAACAAATTACCAGTCGAAGTGACTTCTTATTTCAAAAAAACTTATCTTCAAATTTTCTCATTTTTTACCATCACATTCGGCGAAGAATTATATAAATTTTGTTAGCTATTAAGTGATGCATGTCATAAGGTACAGCAACGTCAAGAAAACAAACAAAGCTTTATTTGTACTTACAATTTTCAGCGTTTTTAATTCACTTATTAAACCCTGGAAATAATAAGCAAGTAGTATTTAGTGACGCTTGAAAATTTGCCTGAAAAATGAATACGTAAATGTTACTGAGAGTCAACAGAATCTTCTAATACTTTAATTTATCTTACTTAATGTACAAACTATCAGAGTGCACAGTAATTCTGTATGTCACTTACTATAACATTTCCGTACGTTCTTCTGTCATGAGACCATCATCACTGAGATCTGCTTTGTTGCCTGCTTCAGCTTTAACTAATGCATCGAGCCATAACAACAACCATCTAAATACAACTTCGCCTTCTTGTCAAAATAAAACAGCCACATATGGAGGAAGAATATTTGCATTAAAATACAAATATTAGATATTTAAATATAGATATTTAAACCTACATGTTTGGTTAGTTTGTTTAATTCAAAAAAAGTTAAATCAGTCCCGTTACAGGCCCGGAGCGGCCCAGAGGGTTCCAGGACGTTAAGGTTCCCTGATTTCATGACAACGGCACAGAATGGTTGTAGGTTGTCAGCCTTATGCACTGACCGCCTTTACCCCTAGGAAATACTCCTGATACTCATTTATGTTAGAGGATGAGTCTACCCTAGGGCCATAGTGCGATCGGAGGGATTTTATGTCAATAACATTTCCACTGACACCAGCTGGGATCGAACCAGCGACCTTCCGATTTGAAGCACAGCACCTTAACCACCGTGCTACTGCACTATTTCTAGTAGTTATTAATTTATAGATGTCCATTACTTTAATATAATTTCACTCTTCCTGAAACAAATTAACTTTCTGTCAACAGCATATTTTTGTGTACTTACGTTTGTAATATGTAGTAGCTTCAAAAATTTCCAGTAATTTGCTGGTTTAATTTACGGGAATTGCTACTGTGAATAAAGAAATGCACATTGACATCCTTCGTAGCCTTAGAGAAGTGGTCAGAAGGACACACCACAAAAAATGGCGAATCAATATTTGGTTTCTCCTTCACGACAATGGTCCAGCACACCGGTCGGTTTTGGTCAGAGATTTCTTGGAAGAAACTCTGTGTCAACACTGAAGCATCTCCTGTACTGTCCTGAACTAAATGCAACTGATTTTTAACTGTTCCTTCGACTGAAATTAACAATGAAGGGACAAAACTTTTGTGATGCTGCTCACATAATTAAGAATGCGACGGAAGGTCTGAAAAGGCGTTCACAAAATGACTTGCAGGAATGTTTCCAGCACTTCTACATAGTCACTGGCACAAAGGGAATATTTTGTAGGGAAATGTAGCTTAAATGTTTGTATTTTTGTGTTTCTTGGAAGTAAAGTGATTCCGGTAAAATTTTGAAGTCAGAACGTCTATTACTGTGTATAGTTAATATAGTGTATTGGGGCACCTTAATTTCCCTACAAGGAATTAGTTACTACTTTGCACCACGTAAGAACTGTTATGTCTATGGTTGTTACCATACAACAGTAAGACATTTATTTAATTCAAAACCGTTTTCTCTTTTTGTTTCCATTATAACTCAATGAATATATCCGTACGCTTGTCATATTTTTTTTTTTTTTTGTGAAATGTTTATTCCGATACTATCTCTGTTCATCCTTGCAGAGGCACCCAGACATTTTCTTGAGATCCGTATGAGATGCAATGTGAAAGTTCTTGCTATTTCCATTAAGACATTAAGATCCCCATTTAGAAAGGGATTGTTGGCCACTCATCAATCAAGCTCGCCTTCTATCTGGAAGCTCCCATTGCGGTGACGTCAATGTGATTACCGGAAACTGAACCCCTGGTGATCGCCAGGGGAATATTAATGAACGAAGACGTCGTGAATTAGAAGATCGCTCTCTTGCGTTGTAAGGTACACCTCTCCTACCCTTCACGTCTCTTCCTCTCAGTTTCTTCAGATTCTTGGTGCTGGTGTGGGTAAAGCTTCTCATGCTTGAAGAGGGAGATCTGTCTCCCACACTCAGAATCACGATCTTATTACAGGCAATGAAAACAAAAAGTTCTTCCTTATAAGGATAAGTGAGACGTATAATAAGCGGCACTGTACTCTTAAGCTGCTGAGAAATGTCTTACTCGGAGCTGAGTAAAGGCCATGAAGAACCCGGTCGCAATTTTATGGAACTGCGCAAAGAACAGATTTCAGTCGCTCTACTTGCACTGGTCCATAGAGAGTACTAGAAAGGTGTCGCATCAGTTCGTTACAAGCAGTTATAGAGCGCAGATCATTATGTATTGCCCTGCACTCACAGAACAAGAACGCTGTTCGTGAGAGAATACGTGTACTGTACCGTAGTACTGTCTAAGGTAGGAAACAATAGGGTTGTCCATATTGGAAGACATGAAATGATTTACACTGTACTAAATTAAAAGTAGAATGTAGGAAGACCATCTTGTGGTTTTAGAAAGACTGCTGACTCTGATGTAGATATGTTTGCTCCCTTTGCTACCCTTGTTATTAGGCCCACTCTTCTTGTGCTCATAGCTGTAAGTCAACTGCTCGCGCACAAGACTATCTTACGGTCGATATCCGACTCTTAACACTGCGGTAACAGCATCAGAATCTGACCCAGCGAGTATGTTGAGTTAACTGACTATATTACCACAGTAATAAGCAACCGACAAATTGCTGTTCTGGACCCGGGTAAATACGTATTAAAAGTTGCAGAAAAACATTCCACATCTGTTGTGTTTGTAGCATCTCCAAATTGATTACTGATATATAGCAAACACGTCAATAAATTTTCAGATTCCTTTATTGTGCAGTGTCTCATTTGCGAAAATAGGTCCTGGATAATATGGTGAAGAAGCTACATTTTTAGTTTAGTACAAATGAAATACCTATATTATAGACCGACTGTTGTAAATATGGCTTGTTTAGTTTTAATTCTGAATTATGCGAGTCTCTTCTTTGCATGGTTGTGAGGTATGTAACATTTTTAATTTTTGGGGGTGAAAGCGGGTGGCAGGAAATAAGACGCCACGTCACTGGGTGCGTCCGGGGACATCTAGATGCTGCGTACCTCCGACACGTCGAAAACGGACTTTCCGAGTTACGTGATGTCATATGCCAGAATAACGGAGCCCTAATTTTGAATTGCTGAAAGTCTAGGGAAGAACATATGAGATACTGGGGTGGTGTGAAGACAATATCAAAATCGATCTTAATGAAAAAGATTTTAGTAATATGGACTAAGTTCATGTGGCTCGTGAAGGACCTAAAAAGTGCAAGGGAATTCTGATATATTTCAGGGTTCCGCCGCGGTGCAGCTGAGACCTTCGTACTTATGAGGTGTTATGTGGCGTAGGTTGGCGGTTGTTTACCGACAGTTGAGTACAGATGGTGCCGCATATTATTCCGAAGGACCAAAGGCCTCAAATAAATTATAAATATTGTTGCTTGAAACAGACTTCTAAATAGTAGATTGTAACCTTTTAGTAGTTTATGGTGTGTTCCTGGTAAACTGATTTCTGATGCACGTACTGGCAAGTGTATCGTAATGAACCTGTCGGTCCACAAATACCGGGCGCCTGGGCGCCTAAGTGATTAATTATTTTTATGACAGTGTAAATTATTTTCAGTAGTGTTTGTTACATAATTGAGTTTAACACGTGACTGCGAATTTTGGGTTCTCAGCATGAAACTTGCTTCAAGTCAGCCTTCTGGAACGCCTGTTAACCTCTCAGTAGAGTTAGAATATTGATATTCAGTGGGTCATTTCTTCCTCCTACATGTCTGCCGTTCCTCATATGTCATTCATGCAGTCCTCAATCTAAAGGCACTTTGGGGCAGCGTTTTAAAAGACACCACAACGGCACGTCTCACACACTTTCCTTTAATAGCGTTCGCCTTCACCCTCCCACTTGTATCTGGGCAGATGAAATACAATTATTTGGAAAATGGGAAATGACGAGTTTCCATTGTGGGTTACAACGATGACAGGAATGAATTGTTAGACAGATTCTCTTCCTTGCAAGTCAAAATATGGAAACATAAATTGCATATTAGGAAATTTGTTCAGTTTAGACGAATTCTGAGTGATTATTCAAAGATATTGAGGGGGAAACACATTTAAAAAGTAAAATTAACGTACATTTGACTACGAGAGTTGTATCCAGTACAAGAGGCCTATATCATGCACGTTTTCTCGTAGATGTCTTCGTTATTTCCAAAGTACGAAAATGATGTTCTTTAAATATAGCTCACAATATATTTCACGTGTTTTATCAAGTCCCTTCTTTCATAGGCCCTATAAATTATTTCTTAACTTTAAATTTATTGCATGTTCTAAGTCATCTTTACGATTGAAACATATAAATGTGCAAAAAATGAAGCAGTAACCATTTCACTTACACTTGTGCGTCATCAACAGCGTCCATCAAGGCGCGTGTGCAAGATGTGCGGTTTGGTACCGTGACATGATAATTTAGTTGCGCCAATTTCTGTAATGCATCATGTTGGCTAGATGGCTGCACTCTTGTCTGCCCAGACACTGCGGTTATCCAGCCTGAGTTGGGGCCCACGGTATACTGCCTCGAATACAAGGGATCTGCTAAATTCCTAAACTGGAGATACGCCAAGGTGGCAGGACGCCAAGAGTAACACAGGGTTCGGTTCATCAGGTTGTATAGGTAAAGTAAAATGGGTGATTGTGATTAGCCTGAATTCCTCCCTAAAAGGAAGGTAAAGGAAGCCTATGAGAGCAACTTGGTGCCGTGTGTGTGTCGGTGTTTCCACTATTACAACTTCTAAAACGTTCGGGGGAACTTAAAGAAACTTTGTATGAATGTATGCCATTTGAGCCCACTCTATCGTCACACTTTTTAATTTATTGCGATTACTAACAACCACATGACGGACGTGCGGAGTTTTGAGGTAAGAATTTAATTAATATTGCCTGTGCTGGATAAATACTATACGGAAGATTCTTATTTTACTGAGAGAAAAAAAACTGTCGATTGTAAACCCTTTGCTGGTATAAGACGAATATTTTTGTACAGAATACAGATTCTTTTGTTATGGGTACTCTTGTCTTAAAATATTTTCCTAGTTCCCTTTACAGTATAGAACGAATTAGCGATGAAACTCTATTTATAGCTTGAAGTAAATGATGTAATAAGAAACTGACTTTACGGGCTGTAATCAGAGTATTTGAATATGAAATTACATACTTGATTAGAGGATGATAAACTAATCTGGTATCAAATAATTTTGGTTGTATTTTCAAATTGAAAGACCAGATCCGATGGCTGAAACCACGCTGGAATAGCTGTACGTCTTCTGACGTAATAGATGCCAGTACGATACGTAGGCAAAAGTCGCCAATATTGGAAAGAGTATTAGAGTGAAACCAGCCTATAACGTAACCGCAAGAGAATGGATTTCTTTCAGTTGCAGGCAGGTTCCCCATTAAAGTCAGGTTCTTGAAACTAAATGAAAGATCCATGGCATTTTCCACTAAAGCCAGGATTCCGTTCAACCCAAGTTACTTTTAAGGCAGGTTTATGAGACCCACACAGGTAACGACAAAATTATTAACCTGAACAGATGGGCTCAGTTGATCAATTTCGTGGATGTACAGTTATATAAAGTTAAAAATCCGATTTGCCTCCCATATTTGATTTAAATTGTTGGCCTAATGATTACTATATATACAACCAGATATAACACTAAGGAATTCTACGTTCTGTCTAAAGAGTTAATTTCTGAAAAAGCAGTGATTACTTCCCTATACGTCAGTAACTCTATGGTTTTCATAACCGAGTCTGATAGTGCTTACTGTGTGGTACGAACTGAAATTTTGTATATACATTTCAGTTTAATCACACCAAAATCTTCCCTCCACTTCAGCAAAATATATTGCCACTTTGCTGTACAACTCCATAACGTGGCCACGTCAAGCCGCTCACTTGTTAGCATGCGCAAAATTCGCAGTTGTTTGACGAGGGCAGCGATGCATTTAGCACACGCGGGTATGGCTGAACGGACCAAAGGATGTCGAATTAACACTTCGCGCAATTCTCCGCCCTTCGCTCTTTGGTTGGTCATGGTCTTTAAACAGTTTATGAAATCAGTAACAATGACCAAACATGGTACAAAAGTTTCGAATAGAGATAAGATATGTGGTTTTGAAACCCTTCATAATGTCAAGTCTGATGGCCGATATTGTTCTATGGCATGTACACATATGTGGTTAATGATATTTTTATGTAATGAGTTTATATACAAAAATGGCACAAACAAAATCACACACCTACACTATAATCAAATTTTATGTTTTGTTGACCTATATCCATGTATAATCTCGTATATAAAACCCACTTGGTGCACGATTTTTCTTTGTATATTTATTTCTTTTCACTACATGATTCGGGAAACTATGTGCCCATCATCAGTAGAAATAACTGTATCTAAGCGAAATTTGTTAATTGTCACTCTGTGTGGATGACTGTCTGGTCTGCCGGGTGGAACCACCCGGCAGACCAGACAGTCATCCACACAGAGTGACAATTTTGCACTAAGTGGGCTTTATTTACAACACTATAATCAGTTTATAAACAAGATGAATTAAATTTTGCAGCCAAACATGTGGCCATCTTCAGGAATGTAATATACGGAAGTTGATACACTAAAAGTATAAAATGAAATAAAAATACAAAAATATACCAGTATAAAAATATATCAAAACCAATGCAAACGTGTAAATACAGTCAGACGTATCTAACCCTTTTATTTTATATCCCTGAAGATGACTACATGGATGGCTGAAACATGTAGCAGTTCAGAGTGTTTATGAACTTATTTTAGTGTACCTGTGTGCGTTTTTTGGTGCCATTATTCTACAGATTTTCGACTAATGCACGCAACATTTATCAAGTAACATTAACATTAACCAGTACAACTAAACGTGACCACCAGTGGCCAGGATTGCGACAAACAGATATTTTGGTGCTCTCAAACAACTGATTTCTTTGTTGGTGCATGGCCTGACATTCATAAGATGCTTCATAATCAGGATCCACACAATATGTAGGCTAGGCCTAAAAGAAAATGGGACATTTTAATGGTGGTAGATTCGAGGTTTGTAAAACGTTGCTGTTGCAGACTTCTGAGATATGACGCCGTATATATTTGTGTAAATAATGCCTTGCCGCCGTTATCTTCAGAGTACGCTAAGAAGAGTGGGCTACTTTGAGAATGGAGGCAGCAATCTCCTCCGAAATGTTGCTATGTAGATAATAATGGTGCAACGAAGAGGCTTGTTCAAGTTTCCCCTAAAACAAAAGTAATATTCAGGTACGTGATTTCAGGCTTCCTTGCTCTTCTGGGATATTACTCGCTGCGTAAAGTCCCAGAAGAGCGCAGTTCTCAATATTCAGAGAGTTTACGTGCACACGAGGTTGCCCATAAACGAAGTTTGAAAGACGTCTGTAAAGAAAAGAGTGTCGTAACTAATTCTAACCAAATGAAGAAAGAAGAAATTTTATGAATGCATCGCTCTTGCCTCAGTTGTCTCCTACGTTGCAACTCCCGAAGCTCTAGATGGCCACTCTTGCTGTACAGCAATCTGCAATATGTCATATTCTAGCAGAATGAAAACTTCAGTATAGAGTAACCCCATTCCTTTCCAGTCTGCGTCCTACACGCAGGCTAATTTGGCTTACAACAGGGACGAACGAAACGCCAGAACAAAACTATCTTGTAAATTTAACTTAAAAATGATAAGTGTAAGCATGCGTTTGTGCTGGAGAAAATAGCGATAACATAGGCCTACACTTGTTACGCTGTCTAGCAGACAGGATAAAACGGACGGCTGTGTAGATTAACCAAACGAATTGCCGAAATACGAAAGCATCAGGTGTTTCCAGCAAGTGCTTAAAAAAAAGGAAGCGTCTGTGTAAGAAACAGACAGCAAGTAATGTATGAAATATTATATCTGCAAATCCATAGTGTGTAGTCTGGATGTCTGCAACGGAAATGAAATATAACTACAGGAGCGACACAGTCGCGTTTGAAGTGATTTTACTTTGTGTTTTCCATTTGTATATGGAATGCTTTAATCTGGGATTATGTATCATTAGTTTGTTACGGTATTTGTAACACAGCCACACAAACACACACTCTGTGATTCACGAGGCGCCCATCCCTTAGCAGTCCTTTAGGTCAGATGAGGTTAAAACTAGGTTTTTGCAAAAGCGACAAGCCAGTTTCTCCGTTGCTGCGGGTTCGGAATGGAAGTTTGCTTTAAATTATGTAAACTTTTGTTTCATTTATCTAGAAGCGATATAGTCAAGGGGTAGAGTTTCTTCCTTATTCATAGAGAAATGATGTATCAAAGTGATCATAAAACAACAATTTAACACTAATGTAGTGTGTCAGACTGGAGAAGCAATTATATTTAAATATTCACTAGAGTGAGATAATTAACACACTACTCGTAAGAGACTAAGAGACTGTCGCTGTACAATATTATGGCCACACTCGTACTTAAGCATCACACAAGCATACAGTACGTTTTAAGTCATTACCCATATACAGATGCTTACTCATGAGATAAGGTTAGACTTTGGCAGTAGTGGAGCAGGGGAAGAAAGACTATTAGATGTTTGTGACCAGTAATTGATACATTAGAGCTGAAGAATATATTAGGTTGAAGTGCCGTCCTGGCAAAAAGTACGTTTTACAGTCGTAAAGACTTCCTTTTGGTGAGAGGTCTTGAATCGTTTCTCCACTGGGTTAGTCAGCAACCTCTATAGAGGGTGTCAAGGTCACAGCTGCCCTAAGTTAGTTAGAGTGCTTACTTTCATTTTGTATTTACTGCTCTTATTATCCTCTCCTTTCGATCAAGGATAAGTTACAAGCGCTCTTCGGCATCAGTCCGGCGTTAACGAGGTCTATCTAGTGTCTATCTAGTGTTGTTTTACTAAGCGCTCCAATTCAAAATGAAATTTACTTGTTTTGTGCCATTCTCTTTGGATATTCTTTTCATTTTCGCTGATGTGAATTTGTCTCCTGTAACCGCATATTGAATATAAATTACGTAAATTGCAGAGAGTTTTTTAAACCATATGAACATTTTTTTTATTTTTTAATTTTGGTCATTCTGATATGTTTTCAGTTATTTATTTCAAATATATTCCAGTCAAAATACTACTATATTCTATCACTTATACATGTAGCGACATGTTTAGACTCAGAACAGTAACCATCAGGCTATTCATTGAACCATATCTTAGGTGTATGAAGTAAAAACGTACGTTTGGTATCCAGAAAGTTTACAAACGTAACCGCTATCAGATTGGTAATATTACTATAACAGTTCTGTATTGCGTTTACGTAATAGTAATATTACGGATCTAATAGTCATCACCTTTGTAAATTTTTGGGATCCCAAACGTGCACTGTTACTTTACACACCTCGGATGTGGTTCAATGAATAGCCTGATGGTGACTCTTCGGAGTCGAAACATGTCGCTACATGTATAATTGATAGAATATTGTTGTGTTCTGACTGGAATGTATTTGAAATAAATACATATAAAACAAACCCTTACAAATAAAAGTATAAAGGATACGTAATTAAAATTGTATTAATTAATAGCTGCTTCTCCAATCCCAGTGGCCGGGCGTTCTAAGGCGTGGGTCGATGACTTCTAGCTTGCTGGGAGTGCGTGTTCGAATGCCGCTGAGGGCATGGAAGTCTGTCTCTTGTGAGTGCTGTATGTTGTCAGGTAGAGCTAACTACGACGGGCCGATCACCCTTCCAGAGAAGTCCTACTGAGTGAGGAGTGCCTGAGTGTGATCGTGAAGTCTCGATAACGGGAAAGGCCTGGTCCTCTAGGGGTTGTTGCGCCATGGGGGAATGTCTGTTTCATTTAAGTTACGTGAATGTGAGAACTGGGTATTTAATAGAGCAGAAAAAAGAGAAATAACACGCCTAAAATTCTACGTAAGTGTGACTGGTAACAGCTTACGAAATGAAATCAGCTGTTTTGCATTTACGAGGGAGAACAGATATGCATACAGGGCTTCGGTACACAAACCTGGAGGAAAGAGACCACCTGGGAAACTAGGCGCACTTGGGGGGAAAATGTTACAATAGAACTTCAATAAATAGAGTGGGTGAGCGTGGATTGGATTAGTCTGATAAGCGGGTTATGTGGCACATAGGGTGGAACACAGATTTTGAAGGTGATGTGCTAAGCAAACATGAAAGGAAGTGATTGCTTGGAAGACCCAAGTGTGAATGAAAAGGTAATATTAAAATATGTCTTAAAAGAAATTGGATGGGAAACTGTGGACTGGACGAACCTAGCTTAGAATATGGAAAAGTGGCATACTGTTACGGGAAAGGTAATGAACTAAAGTGAACTGCCGACTTGATGCAACAATGTAATTTATTGAAGTTTCTTTAACTCGACATGTTTCGGGCGCATATGCACATCATCAGGAGCACTAGATGTTAAGTTGCAGCATATGGTCTTCTGCACCCAGTTTATAGATGGGTGGTGGTCCTGAGAGCCGCTGCGTTGGTCGTGTGTACGGTTTGGAAGATGCCGTCTCACAGCACCTTCCAAACCGGATACACGACCCACGAAGCGGCTCTCAGGACCACCACCCACCTATAAACTGGGTGGAGAAAACCATATGCTGCAACTTAACATCTAGTGCTCCTGATGATGTGCGTATGCGCCCGAAACATGTCGAGCTAAAGAAACTTCAATAAATTACCTTGTTGCATCAAGTTGGCATTTCACTTTAGTTATGATGAAGATGCACGGTCAAACAGCCCTCAAAGGTATTGAACTTTGAAGTTCCATAGAAATGCAAGGAATTTTTTGACTATCTCAGTATCTCTTGGCTTTTCAAGGAGTCTGTTGCATGCAGTTAGTCTTTAACTTCTAACTACCTACGCTTAGTACCACAACTGGCATGAAAGGAACATGGTAAACTGAAATACATCATCTTAGTAATTAACAAACTTCATGCACAAACTCTTGTTTTATAATAAGTTTATTATATGCCTCTACATGTTATGAGCACTATGTGCTCATCATCAGGAGGTCAACATTTTATTACACAGCATCTGAAATCATCACATCTGTAGGTGGCCGTCCCGTGCACAGGTTGAGAGAGAACTGGGATGGCCACCCACAGAGTCTGATGATAGCAGATGCTGTATAATACAATTTTTACCTCCTGATGATGAGCACATAGTGCTCGAAACATTTAGAGGCGTATAATAAACTTATTATAAAGCAAGAATTTATATATTAAATTGATTAATTACTAAGATTATACTAAGATACACGGTCAGCAAACCATCAAAATTTGAAATATATCAATTTCTGTCCCAGGTATGACATTGTCAAGAACTGGTCGCGGCATGGATATAGCCACATTTGTATGCGCTCTGGCGTTTGTGTAGCCAGAATAAGCCTTGCGACTGGCCCATTTTCCTTCCTTCCACGAGCTTACGCCGAATGCATGAGACGTCCTGTCGAAAGCAATCCTGAATCGGCACAGGCCAGAACTCCGAACGGCGAAAAATAATTAAAGAAAAAAGCAGATTCGTTGTTGTGACTGCTTGTTAATTGTAATTAGTTTCTGTGCTTTTCACAGTTTTGGGTATTATTAGCTTGTCTGAACGCTGTTGCTTTTTCCGTTAGAATTTTACTCTGTATAAATGATATCCTTGTTCTAAATTTTATACCGTATTCAACAGTTCAGATGTAATGCGTCATATGAGAACTGGTCATTGGAGCCAAGCCCTACTTCAATATATTCGTACGCGCTCGGGTTGCGCCCCGTCAGTAATTCAATCGTTAATTCCCCCGGCAATATTTTGATTTCCGTACGACTTTGCTACCTGCAATGCGATCACCAATATATCCCTCCCCGATGATTCGTTTCATTAGTTCGTTCTGTCAATATCATTTTGTTTTTACACGGTAGCTTTGCAGCTACAAGGCTCTATAGGCTATATGTATGAGGTGGTAACCCATGCTGTGTGTTAATTTTGATTCCTCGTAACCATAGCAACATCTGTGGTCATAGATTTTGAAACATGCATTTTGAATAGAGCTCTGTTAAGATTTTGACAATGGATTGTCTTATCTGGGGAATGGGTCGGCGGCCACGGGCTTCCTGGGATTGCGGGTTCGAATCCCGCCACGGGCATGGGAGTTTGTGTCTTGTGAGTACTGTATATCATTAGTCTCTGCGACGGGCTGATCCGCCATCTAGAGGAGTCCTACCGAGTGTGGTATGTCTTGAGTGTAATCGTGAAGCCTTGACAATGAGGGGCCTTGCCAGTAGGTGCTGATGAACCAGGAAACAAAATTCTTGTTGAAATCACTTAAGTAAGTAACTAAGTTACTATGTCCACGGAGCAGAGTCCTTCTTGAGAAGTTAATTATTCTTCATCTAGTCAAGAGATCTCCTTTTTGGTACCAGCATACCCAACACCGCGTTTCCAAAGGACCCGCCAATTGGCCCAATCATGAGACCGACGATTCCTTCACGCCTTCATATTGCTTTCCTTGAGTATCTCTTTTAATATTATCCTCCAATCCATGCCTATGTCGTCTATTTGGTTCCTGTCATTACGCTTTTCCCACCGAAATCCTTTATTATTTGGGATAATTTCCTTATGGAACGTGACCGCCATCTGGTATTAAAATTAATAACAAACTTTTCATGAAAAGCTCAATTTCGGGAACCCTGTTTGAGAGTAGCTTTGCCTATCGGGAACAACTGAAGAGGTTTTTGTTGTGCTTTTTGACTGAAGAAGGGGATCGATCTTGTCTGCAAATATCGCGTTTATGAATTTTTATTATTATGTTTTAGAACGAGATTATGGACAAATCTCAGAAAGTGAGTGATTCTAAACTGATTTCTTGGGTTTGGTTCGCTGGGCCGTAGGTGTTTGAATCACACCCAGGAACTAAATATTAGCCCGTTTTCATTTCTTCTGTTCATAGTCGTTAAAAATTTGTTATTATTAATCGAGTGGAAAATTACGACTGTAAATCAAACCGTCTCGGCCAAGCTAAGGAATTCTTCACTTTTTGGAATTCCTCGGTTTAAATGATCATTCATACCTTAGAGGGAAATGGCAATTTTTAAATAATTCGAAATAGAATGTCTAGATCCTCTTGGTTTGTTTCAGAATGTCACGCAATTACGGTATGTATGTCATACAAATGGAAACATTCCTTACACCAATTTGAAGGTTAACTGTTGAATGACTAATAAGGTATCTCTAAACCTGAATTTTATTATTAAAAAAGAATTAATATAACACTCACCGATGGTTTAGCTTTATTTTCATAATGTGTCACTAAGTCAATAAACGGATATTGGTAAATGCAAAATTACAATTGGAAAGAGAGGTCAAAGGACAGAGGTTACTTGGAGAAGTCCATTAAGGAGACAAAGATCCGCGTTGGATTCTAATGACATTGAAGAAGAAGAAGAAGAAGAAGAAGAAGTAGAAGAAGAAGACGAAGAAGAAGAAAATGAGAAGAATAAGTAAGTGTGTGCGTAATTGGGCAGCCATCTGCATGCGTAATTTTATTTTAAATTAGCGGATTTTGGAATTCTGTCGCACTTACTTTGCGTAAATCTCTTGTTAGCTATCGTAAATATTTTGGAAGTAGTAGAAACGAAGTTCTTTTTTTTTATTTTTCCTTACCTGAATCAATTCTAATACAGTACTGAAGTAACTTTTCACTCCTGACATACGGTTAACTATACCAGTGTTATTTAACTGTGCCAGTGCTATTTAATCTAGTCTCTTACCACCGAGGCCCGGGTTCGATCCGATGTCGGTCACTGTGGGTCTTACGGCAAAAAAAGGGGCACTGAAACAACTTTATTTTCGAGATGAATGGTTTTCTCCTGTCAGTATCGTTCCAACAGTGATCATATTCATTCATACCTCACATCCATTACATAACCTTAGCAATTTAGAACATCGTAAAATGACACATGAAAGATACGTCACTTGTTACGTGTGTTGATTTACTTTAATAGAGGTTTTCCTAAAGAGTGTTAGCTTAAATTTACTCACGTTTCTAGCTGTCAAAAAAGCCCCCTACAAAATGGTAGGCAGACACTTTGCCTTTATAATGTATTTTACGTGATAGGTATGAATATAAGAACAGCTTTCAAAAATTATTTATTTAACGGCTGCCGTTTCGGCACATAAGCTGTGAGATCGCGAGAATTAACATTGAATAATGCAGCTCAATATATAATTCCATCAGCAAGTGGCCCAATTCGAGGATGTTTGTGAAAAACTGCTGCGTCTTTACCGGGCATAGTGATCGAAACGCATAGACAAGAGTCAGAAAATGGAAGGTTATTATCATGGGCAAAGACGGACTAGGTGTTTCCTGTGGAAAGAAGGTGTCACACTGTCAGATATTTTTCGTCGGTTATCTGCAGTTTGTGGACAGACAGCACCTGCACGCAGCACTGTGTTCAACTGGGTGCGGAGCTTCAGCAGTGGGAAGGCAACTGCAGGCTGTCCAGGAGTGGTACCGTGACATCACTAAGCACTGGTTCCGTGAAGCAAACTGGAAACCCCCAAGGAGATGGCAGTGTTTTATAACACAGGAGGGGAAAATTTTGAGCTAGAATTCGATTAGTAGTCGGCCTAAACGTAATAAAATTGCTGCAAATGAGATGAATCAAAATCATTTCTGAACGCCCTGGTACGTAATGACATCGTGAGCATGTGGCTGTTTTGAATAACATTCTGCGTTCAGACAATCAAATAAGGGCCAGCGCCTTCAGCTGTGGTGGATATTGTACAACGACCATTTGTAATTCGAAGTTACCATTATCGAATCGTGCAAAACTCCCTCAGGTATACATGACCAAATAACTGGTCCTTCGATGTGTATCAAATACTCAACGGCATTTTTTTTGGACACGTAGCTGAGTGTGACACTAATAACCACAAACAATGCAGAATGTATTTCAGGACTGAATTTGCCTTGCGTAATAAACAAGGCTTTGATCGACAAAACCAACTTGTTTAAATTTGGTGAGGAATAGGCCTGTATTGTAAATCCGACTCAGCTGCTTCTTCAACGAAGCTGTAATCGACATTTCTTATGGCAGCCAAATTTTTTCGACCGCAAACATATTCTTATTGAGGCAGATTGTATTCAAAAGGGAAATTCAAGATTTACTATTCTGTCGTAATGTGTTTAGAATACGGGTAGGTGTCTGTAGAATCACACCTGAATTTATTATAATTTATATGTATCAGCATATGCATAAAAATTTTATAAAATTGCCAATCATCCGCAAACATAAGAACTGCTATACTTTTCAGCAATTAATCGCCAACTCAAGAAGACGTTAATATGAAGGAATTCGCGTATTCTTCTGTATAGACTTCTCCTTGAGATGGCGATTTATCGTTGAAAAATGTAGGAAGTTTTATATATGCGGGTGACTGGTACTGTAAACAATTTCTGTGTGCATGTTTGTGTACATAGGTGATTATATGCACACGCAAAGAACGGATAATACAAATAGATAATTTTCTTCTGTACTACTGCCAATTTTAATAGGATCACGTTTCCCGCACGCATTATTTTTACTGCAAAATATGATGTTTAATTCATAAAAATAAGCAACTCTTTCGGGGATGCTTTCTAAAATTAAAATTGTTGTAAAATTATATTTCAGAAGCTGGAGGCTTACAATTTACATTTCGCCACGGCAGTAATTTAACTACATACCCCAAGGATTTGCAGTGAATACTTCTCGATGTCCGGCACGTTGCAACATTCATTATTAAGAGTCTGTAGCCATGTGATCATCTCCTGGAGTGATATCCACAACACAACGTGCTTCGTACACATACTGCACAGAATTAATAAGAGGAATTGTGCTTACTGGCAAGAATGCTGAGACGAAGCAATATGATATGAACATTTTGACAATTTCAGACACAACAAAAATTTACTCACATATGGTCAACTTATTATGTATTGAGCAATGTCCTTTGCATGCTATAAATTCTTGCAGATTCCTACAAATTTTTCATTAGGATTTAATGGTCATATGCAGCAGTTGTTTGAGCCTGCTTCAAATACCACCATATTTATTGAAACAACAGTAATTGTTAGCATAATTTTTTATGGTGGTCTTCTCTTGTGGATTGTTTGACTCCAGTCCTGACTGACAAACCAGTAGTCGCTTAGTTATGACGATTCGAGTTGCCAGTACCAGAAGGCTGGAAACTTATACTGCTAGAGGAACCTCACGTCTCGCTCTCCCTTGATTAAAATATTATATGCCTGTTGCGAAGCCTTGATATCTCCACGGTGCATGATTCATTTCGAGCAGTTGATGGTTTCTCAAGTTCACAATATTCCTCGCATTCTGTGCAAGTCTAAGTTTCTTTACCATGTTTATTTCATTTCACCAATTTTCGTTGCCCTCAACCATGTTAATCAAATACACGTCCTTCTATTCTCTTTCTTGAAATTTATTTTAATATTATCCTCCCCTGCACACCTGTTTCCCCTCAGTAGACTCTCTCGTTCTGATTTTCCCGCCACAACCCTAAATACACTTATTCTCGTCCACATGCCATGTGCACCCCCTCCAGTCCATGATATGGTCACCCTGATAGTATTTGGCGACCAGGAAGTATGAATCTATTCATCATAAACGTTTCTCCATCTGCCTAATATTCCCCTCTCCCCCGCCCTACTCATCACTCTGACTGGAATATCTCGGCCTGTATTTTTCATTGCATTCGAATCCAGACATGTACAAAACAAGAGGCAAAATTGTAGTTTACGGTAATTTGTTGTGTGTCTTTAACCGAACCTTGGCATAAAGTAAACCCGTCTTTAGAGGAAAAAATTTACTTTCCTTAGGACCTTTTGTTCCGAGGATCGAAACATCTTGTAACTGTACTAAACGGAACCTTCCTTAAAAGGAAATACTTTTCTGTCCGTTGTGTGTCCATTATTGGCAGCTTTCACTTTATGTTCTTGTGTACGTTTTCAGATAGCAAGCAAAGTGCAAAAATGTTTGGACTGAACAGTAGCATGCATTTCCCTAACGTAATCTGCTCCTGCAGTTTTGTTTTGTCAATGTCGGTCCCACCCTGAAATGAAATTACCCTCACAACAGCCACTACATCAACATCAGACATCAAATACATTTAATTGAGTGAAATTTTATGTTTATGTTTCCGTGCATCGTTGATCTATGTCAATAATTGTCCAACGAAATGCAACACAAATAAGTCTATTTATTATTCTGCAAGTTCATTCTACATGTTTCGGGTGTCAACCACACCAATTGTCAGTAGTACACAAAACTGTAACTACAGCCTCCGGTACTGGTCATATTTTTTGTGCAGCTACCTCCCTCCTGGCCACGTTGGAGGGAGGGAGGTAGTTGTACACAAAATAAGACCAGTACCGGAGTCTGTAGTTACAGTTTTGTGTACCCCTGATGATGGATGTGGTTGACACCCGAAACAAGTAGACTGAATTTGCACAATAATAAATAGACTGTTTTGTGTTGCATCTCGTTGGACAATTATTAGTATATAATAGAGTGACAGTTTAGAGAATTTACATGCGTATAACACCGAAACTCGCCTTCGAATTGGTTATGTTCATGGTGCCTTATGCTCGATTTATGAGCCCAGAGACAATGTGATGTACACAGATTTCATTATATCTGTCAGTTCCTCCAAGTAATTGTACCCTGCTGTCTTATATCGGTTACAATATCTACGTTTTGTCGGATCCATTTGCCGCGCGGTCTAAGGTGTGGGCCTGCGGCCGCTCGCTCACTGGAATTGTGGGTTCCAATCACGCCGGGGACATGGATGTTTTGCTGTTGTGTTTCCTGTGTGATGTCAGGTAGAGGTCTCTGCGTCGTCTGTTGACTCGTCCAGAGGAGTCCTACCGAGTGTTGCGTGTCCAGTGAGTGTGATCGCAAAGCCCCGTAACGAGAAATCATGACTCGGAATCGGGTCAAAGCAACACATAAAAAAATCTTTGTTTTACGTCCTTCACTCTTCTCAATACATAATATTTTTTCTATTCGAACGTGTATGTCTTAACACAGAGTTTGCATTTCAGAATGCGTTTTGAAATGAACTGCGAAGGAATAACAATTCACCAATTCAAAGGGACTTCATCCGTTACTTATTCTACAGTCTAGAAGATGCTATACTTAATACGTGCAAAGAAAGAAGTAGAATCAGTAGTATCCGGTAATTTATTAGATTGCTGAGGTAGTAGGGAATCGATACTGATTTCTTTATCGGTAACGTAAACAGAGATGCTATCTTTTCACCCAGATAGACGTTAATGGATAAGTTACATGTTAGAATGGTCAGAGAATCGTCGGATAATCTTTCTTCTGCTATTCTCCTACACCCAATGTTGAGGATCGGCCATGGGTTTCAAGCAGCGTGACGTAGATTGAGGTGGCAGGAGATTTACAGCCCAGTAAATTAACTGGAGGACAGGGGAAGGCAGCGATGTGTTGCGTTCTCACACTAGCCGTCCCAGTCGGCATGGGGAAAAGAAATGAGGAAATGTTATTTGTAATCAATAAAAGGACACTGCGTGCTCGGAACAGCCCGGCCGATTTATGTTCGTCCGTTGTAGAGATGACAGGCACTTGACCTCAGAGAAGAGAAATGCCTTCGAGTCATAATTCTTCAGCTCTGCTATGTTTTCCTTTCCAATTAATATCTCTGTTCTGTAAGACACCACTTACTTTTTCCGACTTTTGCTTTATATTTACCCTGGACTTTATGATGACCCATCGTCAGGGTTACCATTAAACCGAGTAAGCACTACTACTACTACTACTACTACTACTACTATTACCACCACCACCATCACCACTAATACCACTAACAACACTATTACTACTAGTACCACCACCACCACCACCACCACCACCACCACTACTACTATTACCACCACCACAACTACTATTACCACTACTAATACTACTACTACTACTACTACTACTACTACTACTACTACTACAACTACTACTACTACTACTACTACCATTACCACTACTACTACCACCACTACTACAACTACTAGTACTATTACTGCTATTAATAGTAGCTGTTTTTGTTCTATTGAAGTTTTTGTTAATGTTATTATTATTATTATTATTATTATTATTATAATAAATTTGACTTCATATTTGACAGTAACCTAAGAACGTGGTCAGAAACTCTCAACAACATAGCTGAAAGTTACTGATTCTGTTCTACAATTTGAGCTCTCCATAAGAGACTTGCCCAAGTGAATATTTAAGAAGACATTTCTAACATAAACTAGAATATATATATATATATATATATATATATATAAAAGTAAAGCAATCCCATTACAGGCTTGGACAGGCCCTGAGGATTCCAGGAGGGTGAGGTTCCAAGTTTTCAAGATAGTCGGCATATGAAGGTGGTAAGGTTGTCAGCCTTACGCACCGGCCGCCTTTACCCCAAGAAATATTCCTGGTACTCATTTCTGTTAGAGGCTGGGTCAACCCCACGGCCATAGTGAAGTTGGAACGATTATGTCAATAAAAATTTCCAAAGACATAATCGGGAATCGAACCCGCCACATACCGGCTTGTAGCGCAGCGCCTCAAACAACTGCTCCACCGTGTACATTAACTAGGTGACGACCGGTATTTTTTAAACGATTTCTAGTTTATCACTAAAATTCACGTACAATTAAAAATGTTTTATGCCTCGACATCCGTAGCGGGCCAGGGCCTCCACCTTATCGACGTTTCGAGATCACACTCCTTTAGACACACCACACTTGGTGGAATTTCACTGTGGACAAGTGATCGGACCGTCGCAGAGAATTCTACCTGACAACGCACAACAGCAACAAGAAAGAGACATCCATGCCCCCGGTGGGATTCGAATCCGCAATTCCAGACAGCGAACGGCCGCAGATTTACTCCTTAGAAGACGCGACCACCGGGGATCGGCCCTCACTTTCAAATAGGGTTTCGAAAAATAAAGTAATAAATACTCTCTGCTAATGGACTGCAACTGAGAACTAATTAAGTAGCTAACTAGTTAACTGCAGGTGGAGTTAACCTTTTCCAGTTGCCAATTGTCGCTTAATGGTATATTTATTGGATCGTCATTACACAACAATGTGGTACAATATTTATATTATGCAACTAACAACTGAGCTACATGTTTCGACCCTACAGGTCCATCATCAGGCTTATAAAATAATGGTATTAACCAAGGCACATTCGGTAATACTACCTAGATTAATACCTACCTTGGTTAATACCATTATTTTATAAACCTGATGATGACCCTGTAAGGTCGAAACATGTAGCTCAGTTGTTAGTTGTATAATATAAACATTGCACCACATTGTTGTGTAACGACGGTCCCATAATATATACCATTATACGTACACACAACGGGATGGAAGACCCGCAATTTAAATATCGCTTACCTATTCAATAACTTGTCAACATTTTATGGAATTCTACAGGTGCTCGCCGTAATCACAGAAGCCCACCATTCGTCTTTATCGTGAGCCACGTAATAGAATACACACTCTAGCACCTGCCTCTCTGGTGCGTTTTTTAATATTATTCCTCTATCTCCGGGCTGTTTTCCGATATATTTCTGGGGAGGGGGTGGGGGGAGGATTTTCTGACGAACGACTTTTGCCCCATTTTTCCTAAATGTCTCTACTCTCGCAACATTCGTGAATTTGTCATCCCATTGAATTTTAGAAAGTAGTTCTGAGGTTCAGTTCTTATTGTGGTGGTACTGTGAGCGAAGAACTCGCAATTGATGGAAACTTATTTGAGAACGTTTTGCATTATCCTATTCGTAAGCGTCCATTCCTCAAAATTATCAACTTTAGGCGCGTGCACAAAGCAGTTGTAAAAGTCAACCTACTCATGACTTTCCGTCCGCCCGTCTCTCTGTTACTTTGTCTGCAGGGAACAGTGCAAATACGACCAGACAGATTTTCATGAAAGTCTCTGATTTGTAATATATAATATAGCGTGTCGATATATTCCAATTCTGGTACATATGAGAGTCTATGTAAATTTCTCTTATCTCGACGTAAGTGGTTTTATATTTGAGATAGTCTCTGTTCTTTTTGAGGTGGGAGGTGATGCCGAAAAAGTCTGAAATCTAGACTTGATAATGTAGCATGATCACCGGTATGTCCCGCTATTTAAGATATCTCAGAATTTACGAGATTTTGTGATGGATTGTGAATCTGCTGATGAGGTACGGAGAAATGTTATTGGTTGTTCTGTGTGTGAAGTTTACTTTAACTGTACGCGCATTTCCAGTATTTTTCTCGAAATTATTTACGAATATAAAATCAAAGTAAAATAATAACATGAATGCACCAGAACTCTTCACGTTCTGCCGAAGTTTCCTACCTTGTTCTTTCATTACTTCATTCTGTATTCATGTTACGTAATTCAGCACTTCATATGGCTTCTTAAAATAACTCCTTACGAAATTATTAACTGTATCGAATTACTGATTTTTCATGGGCAAACATTCTTTGTTTTTTTAAGTACATGCAGGCTTATGAATCTGTCAAATTACAAAACAGGTATCCATTCAATGAAATAAAATGAAATAATTTTAAATTCAGCGCTGTTACTTGTATAAGCATCGTGAAATATTTTGACCCTTATTATTATTACTATTATTATTATTATGTTTAACTACAATTGAGTTGTCACTCGGTGGCAGTAGTGTCACTCGGTGGCAGTAGTGTCACTCGGTGGCAGTAGTGTCACTCAGTGGCAGTAGTGTCACTCGGTGGCAGTAGTGTCACTCGGTCACTTGATTTCTAAGAGGTTAATACTGTTCACCCACAAAGACATAAAAAACTTGGACGGGTTCACCAATTTAAGCTTTATGCCTAGAGCAAATTAGCTGTGTGAGATACATTGGGCAGGTCAGAGGTTCTGCGATTAATGGAGGCGACCGTGCACTAGGTTACAGAGCCTGCGGATAGGAACTAATGGCAGTCAGATTAAAGGCGACCATATTTAAATGTATGCTCCGAGGGTGAATATGATTACCGTTCTTCTTTGTCGTAGGCATGTATAATCACCTGAGAGTATAAGAAGGAAAATTTGAGTGTTTCTAATATGTGACTCCAAGGCTTCCAAACTTTTGAGGACATCTTCATAAAAACAAGAAATCAAATAATTCCTTGATGTCTTGCGTAGATCTTATTTCAACTGTTTTAAACAAGTAACAAGTGTGTATGTTATCAGTGCTATCCAACTGCGTGGATAAGTTCTTAAGAGTTAATTCACTCAGTCTGTCAAACGGCTACCTTTCTACTAAAACCGAAATTTTATTACCATGTTCACGAGACAGTCGCAAGTCCTTATTGTGAAATAGATGGATATAGTCCACGCAGTCTCCCACTGTAGTCTTAAGATCGTTTTCAGTATTACTAATTTTGCTCCCACTTCTGCGAATTTTCTCAAGGGGTACAATTGCTTTATGCTTCATTTTTCTCCACCGAAACATTTTCATTAAATTTCACCTCTGGCATTAATGCTGCAAGAATTTTTTTTATTACATGATCACGCTGTTTCATGAAGACTAAACGTTTGAAGCTTCTCCTCATGACGTCTTTTTACAGTATTCTCTTATTCCCTTCATTCTCGTTTCGAATATTCTTCTCAGCCGTCTAAAAAACCCACCATTGAATTCTTGTCATAAATGAGAACAGAAAGAACATAATAATAATAATAATAATAATAATATAAGTAATTATATTAATCATATCATAGCAGTAGCAACAGGAGACGTAATATTTATTGTAGCAGTAGTAATAGTAGTAGTAGTAGTAGTAGTAGTAGTAGTAGTAGTAGAAACAGTAGTAGTAGTAGAAGCAGTAGTAGTAGTAGTAGTAGTAGTGGTAGTAGAAGCAATAGTAGTAGTAGTAGTAGTAGTATTACTGACGGCTGTTATGGTGGTGTTTATTGCAGCAGCAACAGAAGTAGTAGTAGTAGTAATGATAGTAGTTATTATTTTTGTTAATATTTGTTGTATTATTTGCAGTCAATTTTGTGGAGCAATATGGTGGAATTTCAAACTCACATTAACATAAATATTTCCTTCTTATTCTGTGTTCTTGCTCTAGAATCTGTATTATTTCTATGGACATCGTTTACACTGCGAAGTAACTCGTTTCTTGAAATAATGGTTCCAGATTTTCTAATTCAGTTAGTGGTTGTGAGTTACGCTGAGAACAAGTGTCGATAGAGAGTGTACCATCGAAACTTTGTAATTACGTTGTCTTATGGGGCAGCTTTACTGCATTGATGGTGTTTGTGATCCGGCAAGTACCTAGAAATGATCAGCGCGTGTTTGCAAGCTGAACGTTACCACTGAAATACGAGTGAGTGCACTGAAACTGTGTTAACTGAGTCTCAAGACGATCGTTTGTTCTACAGTCTCCACTCCAGTATTTTCGCTTAAAATTCTCCAGTCCGCCCGGCAAAATCTTTTCACTACTTCACTGCCTGTTGTTGTGTTGTTCCGTCTGTCATGTGAACAACAGGATGTCATTAAAATACCGTTGGACCTATAATTTCAATACTAATAAGATGTTTCTTACCATTAGCATAAAGATGAAAACTTAGTTTAACACACCCCACGTCTGTGCTTGTCCTTTTGTAATTGAAAGCTTCTATTGTTAAGGGATACCACTTCGGTTGGGAGCTGTCTCTCGTAGTCCAATCGGTACAGAGGCACTGTTACGCGCTGGAAACCCGAGGTTCTTTTGACGGTAGGGGTAACTGTTTTATCAATTCTTGATAGGGTTATGAATCAATCTGGAGTTCACCTGTGCTACTATTCAACGGTTCGTGAAAATAGCCAAGTTTACAGAATGTATAATTACAATGGTAAATATTTCAACTTAATTTTCCCCGTAGCAGTATCTACTCATTTTATCAGACATTAAATTTGTTAATTCTGAAATCGGAATATTCTTATAATGTTGTTATTCTACATTTGTCGAGCCCACATTTTCGGTTATTGGGGTGACTTCCCTGAGAGGATCTTTGCTGTGAAAACTTGTAGGAGAAACACTATTAAAAGTAAATATGAAAAGACTATTAGTGCTTGCGTAATTCAGGCTTCTGCCGTGAAGCAGGCAAGAACTGTATTCTTCAAGGTTATTACGGAGAGAGTAGTAGTAATTTGTTTCTGACGTTTCGGGACAACCTATCGGTCTTGACTCTTGAAGATGGGACCGATAGGTTGCCCCGAAACATTGTTGAGAAATTGCCACTATCCGCTGCGTAATAACCCGTAAAAACGCGATTATTAATATTAATGCTTACTGAGATAGTATAAAAATTCTTTTAAATAATCGTGTGCTACTTTATTCTACCTACCGACACGTTCGATTCTTTCAGTGCAACACGTCACCTAAATTTCTGAACCCCAAGTTGCCTTTCTGTCGTAAATTTAAAAATTTTACTCGTGCTACATGAACTCTACACAGGAAGTACAATTTTTCAGAATGTCCGGCAAGACACAACGTAAACCTGCGTCCCTAAGACCATTAAGCCAGCTTCACTGCAGTGCGTGCTTTAACTTAGTTCATTAAGCAACGAACTTAAGCGACATACAGCGTAAAATAGAAAGATGGTCATGACTGATTTATGGTAAAGAACTGTAAGGTTTTGTTGTACCGAACTTTGCTATGAAAGTTTGGAGTCACTGACAAGAAATACTGTGACACGCGGCCTGTGGGTCGAGTAGGTATCATCAGTAATTCAGGGTACAAGGAGGGGATGAGTTTTCCTGCACCCCTTCTTTGATTCTGGGCCATCTAACGCTGTGCTGTTTAACATAGCCAAGGCTGAAGAAAGGGAATTCAATTCCCAGCATATGTTCCTTCTTTTAAGATCACCTCCAGACCTACTTGTGGTGCTCAGCCAGTTTTCAAATTACTAGACACAAAAGGTGAGTAATTCGGCCCCAGAGTGAACTACAACTTTTTTTTCCATCAATTTCCTTTTATTCGGGAGTGGAGCTGTGCCTCCTTTCCCTCCTCCGACGTTTCACTTGTGGTGCTTAATTTTTATTTGTCATCAGTGAATAGCAAAATTTGTCAGGCTGCTCGCAACATTGTGTCTCATGTACATTTCTCTTCCTCTATTAATTTTACGAAAGAAACGGTATAACAAAGAACAACAGAAAAGATGGCTCAGGTGACATCTGAGATGTCTGCACGGTAAGTGCTTATGTTCAATGTAATGTTTGTTCTGTCTTGTAGGCAGTGAAATTAAAGCAGCCGTACCGTTTAAAATGTTTCTCATTATGTCAGGCCATGATATCACCTCGGTTCAACTTACCTGTTGGGAAATGTATGACATTTGTTGGGCTAAAGGGCTAGTCCCGGTTTGGTATTGTGGTGCTCTGCGGGGATGTGGTGTTGGGGGACTTGGGGGCGAGGAGGAAACGGACGGTAATTTTCTCGCCTGGCGCACACGTGGAAGTTTAATTTATGTCCTTACAAACTTACTGTGTAACATAAAGCACACACTTCCCGCAATAAAGGCTTCTCATTCCGCTCCGCCTCTCATACAGTAATAAACCCAGTCCCTTTTCATAATTAAGACAACAAGTTAAAATGTTAATTAATCAGAGAATAGAAGGCCTGGGCCTTGTTTACACAATTAACCAAAAACGTGACTGTATTTCCTGCTGCGTATTTTTGTGTGTCCCTAAATCTCGACGTGTCCTAAAATATTATGTGACCCGTACAACAGATACTGCTGAGTGCAAAAAGAAAGCTATAGGAACTGAGTTTGGGGAAAAAGTTGTTCGTGCTGCAAAAGTCATGACGCTCGTCGAGTCTGTACTTAAGTTTCAGAAGTTTCTGGGCCATGAACAGTGCAGCTGAGCACATAGAGTGTTTTACGTAATTTAAAATAATCGTCTGAAGAGAGAACAAAACGTTAGTATTTGGCAATGGTCGGTATCTTTAGTTATGAAAACAGTATTTTTCTATATAAAAAGAATTTCGTTAAGACAAATACTGCCTTTATAATAAAAATAGTAGTTTTGACTGAAATGTCTTGAATATTCAGTGAGGTTCTACGTTTGGACTCTTTAGTCTCGAGTTTAGTGAAATAAGTTTCGGTCGCGTGAAATTCTGACATGGGCATGTAACTGTTTTGAAACAATATCGAGTAAACAGATGTTTTAAATAATTATGCCCGATGTGTAGAAGACTTAGCAGAATGGAGAACTCGCAAACTCCAGTCGGCTGTTTATTCAGAGGGTTGCTTAGTGGTATTAACGATTTGCAGGAGTTAAAAGACTGAACTGGCAACTCTGGCGGGGTAGGCTAAATATTTTAACATTTAAGACCATAATACTCTAATTTGTAGTCATTGATGTTACGTACTTAGTTTATCCACATAAAGAGGAGCGGAACACAAATTGGCATGTTAATTCATATACGCTTGTCATAATGACTCCATGACGATGATATCTTGGTGTTGAAACATGTATGACTTGATGTATGTCATAGATGGTGCATCACAAAGTGCACTTATTGGATGATATATTGATTGGATTGTTGTGTCAAGGTGGTTTGGGAACATATTTATAAAGTTATTTGTAACCTTTACGTCAATTACTATAAAATAAAGAACATGGAGAGATCCAGTTACAGCTAAATTTGTAACAAATAATAAAACTATAGAAAAAGTAAATTTGTTTAAATATTTAGGAAATATGATATCTTATGAAGGAGAATTGGACATTGATAACAAATTAAATAACTTTTTGAAAATTACAGGCATTTTAAATAATGTGTTTTTTACCACAAAAATCCCTTAGAAACAAGAATAGAACTACGCAATACACTGGCCCTTCCAGTCTTGTTATATGGCAGCGAAACCTGGACTATTAAAGCAAGTGACGCCAGAAGAATAAGAGCAGCAGAGAAGAAATACATGAGAAGAAGAGCAGGATACACTTGCACAGATAACAAAACAAATGCACAAATTGCAAAGGATTTAAAAATAACACCAATTTTGGACAAATTACTGGAATACAAGAGAAGCTGGATAAAACATGTAAATAGAATGTCTCGAAATAGATTACCCAGGGTAATGAAACACTACTCCCCAACTGGCAGAAGGAATCATGGTAGATCTTTAAAGAGACTTCTGGATACGTGAGACCGGAACGGGTCAACAAGTGGCCCAACTCCATGAAAGATAGATGATGATGAACATGGAGAATGTGTAAGAGTTCGAGATTATGCACGACCAATATCAGGTGTTCGGTAACAACATTAGGTAACATTAGCTTTTAAATGAAATATTTAACATATTTCTAACATATTACGTTAAGCATGCATCACTGTGAAGAAGGCTACCGGAATGTAACTGATTCAAACGATTTATATAGGTCAAGAAAGGAAACGTTACAAAGGTCGTTATCAAATTAGTGACCAATTCCTGATTGTGTACAGTTAAAATAAACCAAATTTGGGAGATATGTGGTTCTCAGAGCTGTCCTGATTAAAGATTCCATTCTTCTGGGATACGATCCTGTGTCGAATGTCGCATCAATTTTCAAGTTAGTATACAAATGCTAACTTGGAATGGTGAAAACAGATGTCTCTGAAGCAAGGTAAACTGTGGTCAGTGTGCAGCGCCGTAACCCAGAATACAGTGCCTACAGTTATAATTATGCTACATTAATGTGGCTCATAAGATGACGTTTATAATGTGACCCATGTGTGTTATTCCCATTTCCATTACAAACTACGCGTACTAATGACGATCCCGTTTAGGATTGCAACTAAAATTTCGTCTTGTGTAAAGCCGCGCCTTGTGTTTCTCTTCTGGAATTCGTTACTTATTTCAGCTTGGTCAAAAGTTCACAGTGGCCGATTCAATAATAATTTATGGCACAAACCACAAATCTGAACTCTGTAATATCTGATGATATTCTGTAGGTTTCTTGCGAGAAGAAAGGGAACCTGTTCAACAGAAACTTCTAGACACTTTTCTGTGTTCTAAGCGGTGGACGACTGTTGTTAAATATTTATTAAACTCTGCATTTGGAGACGAGCTGTGTGCGAGGAGAGGAGGAAGGGGGAGTGGATTGTTCGTAAACTGCTGAACATAACTCCACATTGACGTCTTGTGGATTTTGACAAAGTATATTTCTGTAAATGGACTTCAGAATTTGGGGCTAACGCAACTTGTCCGTCTTCAGGACGTTAAGGATGTAGGCAGTAGCTTTTGTAATAATTCGTACGAAACTGAAAAACACAAGACATTTCACTCCAGAAGAGTCATTTACTGCCGGTGGAATCTTACTGATCGTACGTTGTAAGAGGAAAGCATTGGAAATTCAAGCCGGTTAGTTTACGAACACGAGGCGCGTAACACTCTATTGACTTTTGTAATACAAATGAGCCTGTCGCAGTAATTTTCAGTGATGTCCAAACTAGAATTTTTAAAATCTGTGTCACGTATATTGTACTCATAAATTCGTAAAAAATCACATTAATGTTACTGATAAAATAAGAAAACTAAACCGATGACCATTTGTTACATTCACTGCTAGCACACGAACTGCAACGCAATATAATACAACGTCATTAAACCAGTAGAACGCTTTTTTATCTCAGTAATTAACCAACATGATGCACAAAATTTTAGTTTTACAATAAGTTTATTTCATGCCTCTACATGTTTCGAGCACATGTGCTCATCATCAGGAGGTCAAAATTGTATTATACAGCCTCTGGTTTTATCACACCTATAGGTGTGTTGACACCAGAGGCTGAGATGCACGGTCAGCAAAACGTCAAAAAAGGCACCTTATAACACACTCGCTTCTATATGAATCGCTTTCTTTAATGTTAAATACTTTTCGTCTCGCCCACTGAATGCATTTATGGATTCCTTATAACCCTCAAATAATCAACTAAACTTTACCTAAACATGGCAAAATGTTGGTATGTTGTGTTGTCCATATCGTAGAAAATAAATAAATAATGAAATAAAAAACTATAGACTAGTTTTCTTCTTTAGCAGCCAATAATTTCTCAACCAGCCAAAAAATTCCTTGCATTTTTTAGAACCTGAAGTTTCGTTACTCTGTCCAAAAGTAGCCGAAATTTTCAGTATCCTGAGATAGATCATCCAGCCTGCGCCTCCATCACATTTCTGTAACTTTTAAATGTTATTTAGATTAATTTCATGTTTTTAAAGATGCTTAATTTTGTGGTAGGAACTCTAATATATTTCGAAAGACAATTCCATAAAACTTTCAGATCCCTCTATTGCGGCTTAAACGTGTAACGAAATTGAATGTCATTTTTATATGCGGTGAAACAAAATAGAATGAAATGAACTTGGTCTGCAATACTATTAGAATCGTCTAGTCCATCTGTCAGAATACCATTAACATTGTAAGTCCTTCTGGTTACGTGATGCACCAACAAGTTTAATATTCAACAACTGTACTCTCTGTCCACACTGCATTCATGTGTTTTGTATTCATCTGAGAAAGAACAGCGACTTGTGCCACTTACAGCATAAACTAATTGGTTTTTATAACCGAGATGAAAAGTGTTTACTGTGCGGTGCGAACTGGGTCTTTAAATAAAGCGGTCTGCTCTTCGTCTTTAAATGGTTAAATGGACGCTACCCAGCTGATTACAAACTCCTAACTTATTATTACTTTTTTCCCCTTTTCATTTAAGGGCCTCATTTGTCATTATCACAGTGGTTTGTTTTGCTTCGCTTACAAACATAAGTTATCTCCAGGTTCGATTTAAACTGTAGGTAAAAGTTAAAGGAAATGGAAATATAAATATAATACCTTAGAGTGTTAAATTCTTTAATTAAATAATAAACAGCATTAAAACATGTCAACACGATTTTTATTATTAGTAAAAGACTTGTTAATTCACCAAACAAGGCATTTGTATCAAGACAAATGGTTGATAATCATAAGACAAAGAAAGGAAAATTTTATACGTAACAAAAAGACAGTAAAATTTAGTGCAGTGTATATCGTTACACCTTTCTGGGGATTGAAACCTCAATCAAAAGAACATGCGTCATTTTTTATTTATAGAATATTAGAGTCATATTTTTAAATATTATATTATTTTTAAGTTGAACTAAAGCCGAAGACTTTGCTAAAATAACTGAAAATTATTTATTAGTAATGAAAATTTGTGCTGACTTAGTTTTAGTGGTGTTTGTTATTGAAGGTGCTACAACGGCGTGCCGGAATTTAATTTATATTTATTAAGTGTTTGTTATATCAAAAGTAAATCAAACACAGATTCACGATTCTTTGGATAATTTAACTCCAATGTTGACATGTAAATGAGGAAAACGTTTTGCGTCACCTGCTCAGATGGAAGGTTAATTGGGAAATTAGAAAAACACTAATCAGCAATGGAAAATTCGATCTCAAGAGCAGCGTGGGATTTTCGAGTTTAAGACGTCGCTACTTGATGGGGTATGATAAAAACACAAGCAAAGCAGGTTAATGCATTGTAGACACGCACACCGCCTCGTTCACGGATATAAGTGTTACGAGAAAGGCTGTGTTCATTGCCGGATAGCCCCACGGTTCTGTTATTCGTGCGACGAACCCAGATTGAATTTGTGTAACAGACTGTTAAATCCATCCAGATGCACGCAGGGATAACACAGCGGAGGAGTCATTTGTTTCTCGCAGTACAAGTTAATCTTCAATTACTGTAGCTTAGGAGTAAAGAAGAAATAGATTGGTTTAGCGGTTATGATCTACACTTGTATTTGCGACGTGCCACCTGGTTCGTTTCCCGCCCTGGACACCGGCACATCCTGGTTTTAGTTTTTTGTCGTTTGCTTCAATATCTTCACTGATTCCGATATAGCGATTCGAATTGAGCCAAGACAGATTCCTTCCAAATCCTTTATATTCATCACTCCTCAATTTTTCAGCCATTCTACTCTACATATATCACGAGATACCAAGAACGTCTTAAAACACACCATAAAAATAATAATAATAAAAAATAATAAATAAAAAATATGAATTGCTAAGACTATATAGATTCGAAACATGAATATAAGCGTGGAAAATTAGTGGAATGATAGTAAGAGGAAAAGACAGAATTATATGGAGAAAAACCTGTCCCGTTTCAGTACAACTTCACACGCTGTTAATCGCACAATATATACCGTTACTTTGAACCCCGGATTAGGGGGTGATAAGTTAGTGACAAAACACCTGAGTTATTTGTAGTGTCGAATGGCTGGAAAATTGGTGAGTGGTAAAAATAAAGGATTTGGAAGAAATCTGTCTTGGCATAATTCGAATCTTTGTCTCTGAATCAGAGGAGGTACTGAAGCAAACAACGAAAAACTAAAGCCAGGACGTGCCGGTATCCAGAGCGAGATAAGAATCAGGTGATTCACTGCAAATACATGTGTAGATGTTCCTTGAATAAAGGGAGATCAACTTGATGTCACTTTCTTTATTATTTCATTATTTAATGCTCAACATGTTTCGGATGTTAATACATCCATCCTCAGGAGCTTGCGACTTATTTGTTGAGTTATTTCATGGGTTGTATTGCTC
>Ga0123355_10001285_pt1 | contig 35048 bp, 30 predicted proteins | sample TergutEmb28metaG_3_FD_89872 | JGI IMG/M metagenome (GOLD analysis project Ga0123355, IMG submission 89872) | Embiratermes neotenicus P1 segment gut microbial communities from Petit-Saut dam, French Guiana - Emb289 P1 | ecosystem: Host-associated > Arthropoda: Insects > Digestive system > Gut ...
ACGTCGGAACCAGTAGCGGTGCGTGGAGTGGTGGAAGAGGTTAGGCAGGACTTTGGGCAGTTTTGGCGACTGGTAAATGAACGACCAGAGGTAGAGACGCCGAAGAGGCAGCTGTTGGTAGATGTAAATAGGCGAGTTGTGAAGTGCTTTCTGTCTTCGCTGCTCGCGGAGAGCTTGCAGTTTTCACGATCTGGACGGGTCTTTGCACGAGGGACGCGTGGGCGCGTGCAGTTGGGAGTGAGAGACTTTGGGCCAGCGCTCCCGCGTAATTTCACCTATGAGGCTGGGCGGACATTGCCACTAAGGCCAAGGTCGCGGGCGGCGTTTTTAATGATTCATGAACTGTCGCAAGCGATGGGAGCGGAATTATTGACCACCTCGCACATAGATGGCGCTTCATTCTTTATTGAGTTGGCAGAGAGTAGGCAGGTGTCATTATGGTGCTAGTGGTGACGGCGGATTACTTGCGGGGTGAAATGATAGCAAAGAGCCTAGGCGATAAGGAGGTTTGTATAGCCAAAGATGCCTTTCAGGCATTAGACGCGCTGGATGGGGCGAAATTAGTATTCTTGGACTATGCTTTACCAGCGGTCAACGGCGCGGCTTTGCTGCATGAGCTGGCAAGCGACAAGGAGCTAGCAAAGATACCGATTGTGTTGATGGCAGATGTAGGGTTAGAGATTGATATGGAGACATACAATATAGACGAGGTTCTGCCAACTAGAGAGGCGACGCCTGACAGAGTAAGACGATTAGCAGGGCGATATGTCGAGTAGTATAGGTGGGCGTGAGTACAAAGGGCAAGCGATAGTTCTGTCGCGGACGAATTACGGCGAGGCGGATCGAATTGTGCATTTCTTGACACCAGAAGGAGTTGTTTCGGCGATCGCGCGAGGGGTGCGGAAGGAGAAGTCGAAGCTGCGTGGCGGCTGTGAGCCTTGGACACTGAATGAGGTTTCGGTGCGGCTAGGGAAGGGTTTGGGGACGGTACAGTCGTCGCGAGCGCAATATTTGTATGAAAAGATTATTTATGACCTTGCTGCGATGGAAGTGGCCGCGGACATTATTAAGATATTACAACGAGTAACGCGCGATCATACGGACGCATATTTCTTTCAAGTTTTACGGCAGGTTTTGGTCGAGCTCGAGCATGGGCCAAATCACCAAGCGGTAACATTATGGGCCTATTTGCAGATTGCACAGTCTATGGGTGTACAGCTAAATCTGACGCACGATAATCATGGTGAAGCACTAGAGGTGGGGGCGGAGTATGTGTTTTCGTCGCACGATCATGCTTTTGCTCTCTCTGTGAATGGTGGGCATGGCGATATATATACGGCGAACCATATCAAGGTTCTGCGCTTGGCAGCTGTGGCAGACCTGTCGACATTCTTGAAGTTAGAGAGCATAGAGTGCTTGCTGCCTCTGTGTTTGTGCTATGCTCGCGCGATTTTACAGCAGTGATGGCGGATCAAGCTCAAAGCGAAGTTCGGGCGGGAGGTCATGGACGATTTGGAGAAGATCGGCACGCCGTTGGCTTTTTATGATGATCTGCCAACGGTAGGTATTGTGGGCTCGCTCGTAGAAAGCTGGTGTTGGTTGTGATATCAGGAGGTCGGGGTATTTGGTGAGTAGAGTTTTGCGGAGTTCGCGAGCTTTACGTATAGCGGTTGTTTCGGTCTTTTGGACGGTGGTGATCTTAAGAAGGAAGCAGAAGGGCGGGAAGTGCGATTTTTTACGGAAATCAAGAAGTGCAGGCGCGGCACTGATAAAGTCGGCAGTAGCGCCAAAACGAACAATTGGGTGATCGGGTCGGTAGGATTGGATAAATATGCGAGAGACTTTTTCGTTACGACCGACTCGGCCGACCACCTGGCTGAGTAGTTGGAAGGCGCGCTCTTCGGCTGAGAAGTCAGGCATCATGAGGCCGTTGTCAGCCTGGATGACGCCAACTAAGGTGAGGTTGGGGAAGTCAAAGCCCTTAGCAATACTCTGAGTACCGATGATAATGTCGACACCGCCAGACTTGACACGGTCGTACTGGGCGGGCATGGCTTCGGCAGCGGATGAGTCACTGTCAAAGCGGGCGATCTTTGCTTCGGGGAAGATCTTGGTGAGTTCTACCTCAATCATCTTGGTGCCAGTGCCCTTATGGATGACGTTGGCGGACTTGCAGTCGGGGCAAGAGGTTTGGACGGGCTGGTGGTGCCCGCAAGTATGGCAGAGGAGTTTTCTCTGATCGAGATGAAGAGTGAAGGGCAAGAAACACTCAGGGCAGAGGGCTTGCCAACCGCATCTCTGACAGAGGGTGACAGGAGCAGAGCCGCGGCGGTTATGGAATATGAGGGTTTGCTCGCCACGCTCAAGATTGTCTTTGATGGCATCGAGTAGGGGGTCGGAGAGGAAGCGGTGTTTGCGAAGAGCTGCCTGGTCGGTGAGATTGACGAAGAAGAGGTTGGGAGCAGAAGCAGTATCTCTAGCTTTTTCTGTGAGGTGGACGATGGCGTCTTTCTTTTCTGCAAGGTAGTAGTCGCTGATGTTTGGGGTGGCAGAGCCGAGGATAGTTCGAGGTGAAATATGGGAGGCGAGGCGTAGCGCTGAGTACTTAGGGTTTTGATCCTGATGGTAAGAATTGTCATGGCATTCGTCAATGATGACGAGACCGAGATTGCGGACTGGGGCGAAGAGAGCAGAGCGAGCGCCGACGATTATTTGAGGCCCTTTGTTTTCTAGGATTTGAGTGAAGATTTTGCGACGCTTGGCAGGAGTGAGCTTGGAGTGGATTAGTATCGCGTTAGGGATGTATTTTTGGACCTCACTGATGAGCTGGGCGGAAAGGGCGATTTCTGGCACTAGTAGGATGCTGGATTTCTTGAGTTTGAGTTGCTCGAGTATTAAATGTAAATATATGTTGGTTTTGCCGCTACCGGTGATGCCGCGGAGCAATATTGTCTTGTTTGGATTGTCACGGATTTCTTGTAGTGACTTTTTCTGACTGGGATTTAATGGAGGGTATGCGAAACCAGCTTCCTTCCTCTGTGAAACTGCAGGGCCTAGCGGCCCTCTGTCTCCCCCGGAGACTTCACCTCGCAACACATCGGAAGGAACTGTTTTTGCTACCCTACCAGTAAGCCCAGCAGGCAAAATAGTTTGCCAGACGACAGGCATTTCGGTGGCATAATATTCGTGCAGGAAATCGGCGGACTTTAGTAGGTGAGGTGGGAGCGGAGTGTCGTGGATGGTGCGGACGATGGGTTTGGTCTTGAACTCAGGTTGATCAACTTCGCGCGCCACGACCCCTATAACCTTAGCCCGACCAAGCTCAATCTCGACCAGGGTGCCGATGGGGAGATTCGTATCAGAGCTATAGGTCAATACCCCCGCTCCCGCTCTAAATACTTTATTGGGAGCGACTTCGTAGTAGATCATTTCTTAGTGGCTGGCTTTTTCCGCGTGGTGGCTTTCTTGGATGTGGACTTTGTAGATTTGACGCTTGATTTTTTAGAGCTGCTGCGTCGGAAAGATTTTCTGGCAGGCTTGTCTTCGAGCATTTTGCGGGCGACAGATTCGGTGATAGTCTTTGGGTCAGTGTCTTTCGGGATTTTAGCGTTATTGAAGCGGCCTGGGCCCTTGACGTATGGGCCGTAGGCGCCTATGACAACCGAGACGTCACCCCAGTCAGCGATGATACTGGCCTTTTTGGCTGCGATTAGTTCTTTGGCTTTATCAAAAGTGATAGTGTAAGGATCTTCGCTTTTGATGGTGACATTGAGCTTGCCAGCTTTGAGGTATGGGCCGAATGGACCGTCAGAAGCGAAGACTTCATCACCGTCAATCTCGCCTAGGGCACGGGGTAGAGATGGCTTCTCGAAGGCTTCAAGAGCTTCCTCGAAAGTGACGGTTTTAAGGTCGCGACCGCGCGGGATTGGCATGAAGCGGGGTTTTTCGCCGCCCTTTTCGCTTTCGCCGAGCTGGAGGTAGGGGCCTTTTCGCCCGATCTTGGCATAGATATTAAGGCCAGTCTTTGGCTCGACGCCGAGGAGGTTGGCTGAGTTGAAGCGCTCGATGTCGTCGGAGCTTTCGACGAGCTTATGGAATGGGTCGTAGAAAGCATTTAAGACCTGGAGGTAGGTTTTGTCGCCTTCGGCGATCTGGTCGAGCTCTTCTTCGATGCGGGCGGTCCAGCCATAGTCTTCGACTTGATGGAAGTGAGCAACGAGGAAGTCGGTGAGGATTTCGCCGATTGGCTCTGGCAGGAGCTTACCGCGGTCGGCACCGGTTTTTTCGGTTTCAGTGCGCTCGTGGAGCTTGCCGTTTTTTAATTCGTGGATTTTGATCTCGCGCGGCTTGCCTTCGCTTTCGCCCTTTTTGACATAATTGCGGTCTTGGATGGTACTCAAGATCGAGGCATAGGTAGACGGTCGGCCGATACCGAGCTCTTCGAGTTTCTTGACGAGTGAGCCTTCGGTGTAGCGAGCTGGTGGATTGTCGAAGGTTTGGCGAGCGGTGAGGTTGATCAACCTCAGGCTAGTGCCAATCGATAATTCTGGGAGGTGATTGACCTTACCGCCATCGTAAAGCTTGAGGAAGCCGTCAAAGACTACGACTTCGCCAACTGCTTCGAGCTCGACTTCGCCGTCCGAGATGGTGTAGGTGGTTTTGGCGACTTCGGCGTCGGCCATTTGAGAGCCTAGAGTGCGACGACGAATTAGGTTGTAGAGGCGCTCTTCGAAGTCGGTCTTACCCGCCACCTCCTGAGCGGCGTTGGTTGGGCGAATGGCTTCGTGGGCCTCCTGGGCGCCCTTGGCTTTTTTGGTGAATTGGCGGACTTTACTGTACTGCTCGCCGAACTCACCAGTAATATAATGCTGGATGGTGGCGATACTCTGACCTGAGAGACTAGTAGAGTCGGTGCGGTGATAGGTGATAAAACCAGCTTGATAGAGGGCTTGAGCGGCATTCATGGTAGTTTTAGCCGAATAGCCAAGCTTGTTGTTGGCTTCGATCTGGAGGGAGGCGGTGGTAAAAGGCGGAGCAGGCGAGCGCTTGCCTGTGGTGTTCTTGACGTCAGTGATGGACCATTTGGCGCCTTTTTGTTCGCGCTCCAGGACTTTGTCCATGAACTTCTTAGCCTCGGCTTCGTCTTCTAGCTTGGTTTTGTGATCGGCTTTGATCTCATCCTTGCCGTGTTCGAATAGGCCAGCTACCTTAAATGCGGATTTTGCGGCAAAAGCTTCGATTTCGCGCTCGCGCTCGACAATGAGGCGAACAGCTGGGCTTTGGACACGACCGGCGCTCTTGCCGCCGGGGACTTTTTTCCAGATGACAGGGGATAGCTCAAAACCGACGATACGGTCGAGAACTTGGCGGGCGCGCTGGCTCTGGACCATTTTGTCGTCGACCGTGCGAGGGTTAGCGACGGCGGCCTTGAGGGCGCCTTCGGTAATTTCATGGAAGGTGATGCGCTTAGTGTCTTTTGGTAGGTTGAGGACTTCTTGTAGGTGCCAAGCGATAGCTTCTCCTTCGCGGTCCTCGTCAGTTGCGAGTAAGACTTCGTCGGCTTTAGCGACGGCTTTCTTTAGGTCGTTTAAGACGGTCTTTTTGTCGGGGGAGACTTCGTATTCTACTGAGAAGTTTTCTTTCGGCTTGACAGCGCTATTGCCAGCAGCGATTTGGCGAATATGACCAACGCTGGACATGACCTTATAGTCCTTGCCAAGGTATTTCTCGATGGTTTTGGCCTTGGCGGGGCTCTCGACAATCAGTAGCTTCATTGCCATATCATAGCATACTAGGGGTGGATTTGCAAAGTAAGCACGTCTTTCTGGTTACCTAGTGAGCGAAAGCTTAGTGCTAGCTAATCTTCGAACTGACTTTGGCGTTTCCACATTTTAGCATAGACGCCCTCTCGGCGGACGAGGCTTAGGTGTGTACCGTCTTCGACTATTCTGCCGCCCGCGAGGACGATAATGCGATCCATGTCGCGGAGGGTAGAAAGGCGATGGGCAACGACGACTGCTGTTTTATTGCGGAAGATGCTTTTGAAGGAGTCTTTGATGATAGCTTCGCTTTCGCTGTCAAGGGCGGAGGTAGCTTCGTCAAGTATCATGACTGGCGCACCTTGGAGCATGGCACGAGCAATGGCTACGCGTTGTTTTTGTCCGCCAGAGAGCTTGATGCCGCGTTCGCCGACGATTGTATCGAGTCCGTGAGGAAGGGTTTTGATGAGGTCGGTGAGGTGGGCGGCGCGAACGGCTTTTAAGACTTGTTCTCTGGTGGCTTTTGGGTTGCCGAGGCGGATATTTGCGTCGATAGTGTCGTGCATCAGGAGGGGTCCTTGGGGGACGTAGGCCATATTGCGACGCAAAGAGTCTTGCTTGACATTACGAACGTCGAGGCTGTCGATCATAACTTTGCCGCTTTCGACATCATCAAAGCGCATAATCAGCTTGACAAGAGTAGTCTTACCAGCACCGCTAACACCAACGATGCCAACTTTCTGACCAGCTGGGATCTGTAATGAGAGATTCCTGAAGACTTTATTGCCTTCATAGCCCATAGTGACGTGAGAAAGCTCTATGTTGCCCCTGATCTTTTTAAGAGTCTTGGCACCTGGCTTATCGACGATTTTATTTTGGCGCTCCATAAACTCGGCGGCGGGCTGGATTTTGTCGATGCAGTCGGAGATGTCTTCGATGTCGTCATTTAAGCTGTAGCAGCCGACGAGAATAGTCATTAGGTATTGCATGATAAGGATGGCAGCGGTGAGCGAGATGGCGCTGGTGTAGCCTTGCCAGACGACGAGGAGAGCGGCAGAAGAAAAGAAGAGGAAGCCGACAAGTTCTTTGCCTAGGCCGAGACGTATGGTTAGAAAATGCTTACGGAGAAAGTGTTTGATTTCGAGGTCCCAGCGTTTTTCCATGCGGCGCGATAGATCTCTTTCGCGGGCGGCGGCGCGAATGGCAATGATATTCATCATGATGTCGGAGATGATGCCAGTGTTCTCGTGGTAGGTGTCACGAGCTTTTTGACGAGTTGGTTGGAGATATTTAGCTGACCATTTGGCGTAAAATATAAGACTGATGCCGAGAGCGGCGACTACCAGGCCGATTAGCCAGCTTTGGGTGAAGATAATGATGGTTGGTAGGACGATAGCGATGACGGTTTCAGAAAAGCGACGGCGAATGAAGCGGAGGAGGTCGAGAACACTGTCGCCGAGACTGCGGGCGCGGGCGGCAAGCTGGCCAGTCTTATTGTTGGCGAAATACTCAACGTCGGCCTGGACGAGCTTGTCGAAGTGCTTATTCATGATAATACGATAGCCGATATGTTCGACCTTGGTGGCGTAATAATAGCCGAGAGGAGCGGCAACGCCGTGGACAAAAGACATCGCAGCATAGGCGAGAGCGAAGTAGAGAGCGCCACGAAAGTCACCCATTGCCATGCGCCCAAGCATAAGACTAGAGAAGAGTGGCATAAGGACGATCTTAGCAATACGGAAGGAGATGGAGAGACTCATAGCGCCCCACCAGGCTTTGTAGCGGCCATAAGTACCCCAAACCAAGCGCCAAGCTTGCGAAGTATCTCCCGTGTTTCGTTTCATGATCTGATTATATCAGATGTGGGGTGTTTGATAGCTAGCAAGCGGAGTCGACGTCGGCGCCTGGGCAGGTGGTGACGCCAAGTGTAGAGCGAATAACGCGTTCGTAAATAGTGCGGAGATAGCGAATCTCGTCCTCAGCGAGAGGGTTCCATTGATTACCGTACGGATTGCCAGGTATGGAAGCGGGGACAGTATAGACGTGGGAGTCGACGATCCGACCGTCACGAATTGCTATCACGGTCGGGACGAAGATGCGGAGTTCGCCAGTGTCGAAGCGGTTGCCGTCAGTATCGGTAATATGGAAGGGGTTGAGGTCCATTGGCTCGATTACAGAACGAAAGGCAACAAGAAGATCTTGATACCGAGGGTGCCCAGGATTGGTCATGACAGGTTGACCGTCTTGGACTTGCCAGGTGGTGCGAATAGTAGTCATATCTATGTAGTAGATGGTGTCGATGCCTTGCGCGAGCGCTACGTCGATTAGGAGGGGCGCCATCTGTCTGCACCACGGACACTGCGGGAAGCCAAAGAAGATCAATCCAGTACCAGACTCAACAATCTCGAGGATGCGCTCTGGTGTGGCATAATTTACGAGATTGAACTCGGGGATAGAGACAGTCTGCATTGTTTGGGTACCAGCGGCGTTTGGCTGGCCGTTGAGAGCTTCGAATTCTTCGCGAAAACGGCGCATGTCAGAAGTGGCGATGCGTTCTTCGGTGTGCTGGTTGTCGTTTCGGTCGTGCGAAACGAAGAACCAAGCTCCGATGCCGAGCGCAATAGTCAGCATGAATGCAAGACTCAAGAATAGCTTTTTGCTCATGCCTGCTTCCATCGCTTGAGGGTCGGAAGAGTTTTTCGGGCGTGCTCGAGCATTTCCTCTTTGCTAAGATCAGCCATTTCGGCGTAGTTGACGCTGTCGGCGATCATCTCGTCGAGGGTCATATTGCTGGTGAAAACGCCGTCCTTGAAGCAGTAAATGCAGTATTCTTCATTAGGCGTGCCGTTTTCGTTGGTACCCTTATCTAGGGCTTGTGGACCACTAATAGGACCCGAGCAGCTTTGACAGATCACCCAGTTTCCATAGTCTTCTTGTGCTGCACCTTCCATAAATCCTCCTTAGAATATATGAGTGTATTATATCATATCGGGGGCGGAAATCTTGATTCTAGAGAGGGGGTGTGATATAATAAGGGGAGAAAAGGACACGTAATAGGGGCATAATATGGCAAGTAAGAATAATACAAAGCGAAAACTAGTAGGCTTGGTTAGCGATGAGAGCGGTAACCGAACTTACTATACTAAGAAGAACACAATGAACACTCCAGACAAGCTAGTGCTCCGTAAGTACGATCCAGTGCTCCGTAAGCACGTGACTTACACCGAGACTAAGAAGAACCTCGGTCGAAACGAAGTCAAACAGAAGAAAAACTAGTTAATTTAAAATTATTTTAAGGAGGTCGTCTGATGAAATCAGAGATGAAGAAATTAGATGGTGGGCGAGTAGAGCTACGGGTGGTATTGGACAAGCCAGAGATTGAAGCGGCTCATAAGGCTGCCGTGGAGTTCTTGGCGAAGGACGTGAAGGTGAAGGGCTATCGCCCTGGTAAGGCACCACTGTATGCTGTAGAGCGCCAGTTAGATCCGAATGCCTTGATTCAACATACAACTGAACTTATGGTGCGCAGTACGCTACTAGACGCAATGCGTGAGCATAAGGTTCACTTTTCAAATCAGCCAGAAGTTGACGTAGTGAAATTTGTGCCAGCAGAGACGTTTGAGTATAAGGCGACAGCTGACCTAATGCCAGAAGTGAAGCTGGGCGACTACAAGAACCTCAAAGCAAAGCGACCAAAACCAGAAAAAGTATCGGCAGAGGAGGTTGAAGCTTTCATTAAGTCTATGGCAGGCCGAAATCGCACCTGGAAAGAAGTGAAGCGAGTAGCAAAGAGCGGCGACCGAGTGATTATGGACTTCCTGGGCAAGGAGAGCGGCACACCGTTTGAAGGTGGCGCAGGTAAAGATTTTGCATTAGAGCTAGGTTCAAATATGTTCGTGCCAGGCTTCGAAGAGAAAGTGGTAGGACACAAAGCGGGTGAAGAGTTCGTGATCGATCTGAGGTTCCCTAAAGACTACCATGCTCACTTAGCGAACAAGAAGGTGCAGTTTGAGATCAAGCTCCATAGGGTTGAGGAAGGTTCGGGTGTCACAGTTGACGATGCTTTCGCGAAGACTATGGGATTCCCAGACCTCAAATCATTTGAGTCGGAAGTGGCACATAACCGCGAGCGAGTAGCTGAGACAGAAGCAGATGATCGACATGTTGACGCTCTAGTGCAGGAACTAGTAAAGAAGAGTAAGATAACAATGCCAGAAGGCGTTGTGACCCGAATGATGCAAGAGATTGAGCAGCAGTCACCAGGCGCACCAAGGGAGCTGGTTGAGACTCAGGCAAGGACAAGAGCTGAAATGCTCTCAGTCTTAAATGAGCTAGCTGTAGCGATGAAGATTGCCGTGACCGACGAAGAGTTAGCGCAGCAGATTGATGTGCTGAAGATCCAACATAAAGACAACGCGCAACTTGTGGAGCGTCTGAATACTCAGTTTGTACAGGATGATATCAGAGGTCGTATGCGGATGGATAAGGTTGTGGGCGAGCTCCGAAAACTCTACTCTAAGTGAGAAGCTTCTCCATTTAGCGCAGGGCGTTGTTAAAGTTTCCGGTGCGTACTCACTGTATGCTAGATATAGTTCCGTGCGCTCCTCGACTTTGCCTAGCCCTGCATCTAAATGGCTGGAAGCTGGACAGCCTAATACATAGAGCTATAATAATAACCCGAGAAGTCGGGTTATTATGGTGGTGCGATAGGGCGGGGTTAGCGTTTGCTGAATTGCTCGCGTTTGCGGGCAGAGCGTAGACCGTATTTCTTGCGTTCTTTCTCGCGGCTGTCGCGCTTCATTAGGCCGGCCTTCTTGAGGACTGGGCGTAGATCGGCAGCTTCGGTGACGATAGCTTTTGCGATTGCCATGCGGATTGCATCGAGTTGACCACTAGTGCCGCCACCGCGAGCAACGATAGTGACATCTAGGTCTTTCTTGCCAGAGATGGTAAAGACTTGCTCTAGCTCTTCGAGCATAGCTTTGTTGTCATTTAGATATTCAGCAGCTGGCTTGCCGTTGATGGTGATATTACCCTTACCTTTGAAAACACGAGCGGTTGCGACTGCCGACTTGCGGCGGCCAATGCCATAAGTGTATCGATCTGCCATAATTATTTAACCTCTACTTTCTTTGGTGTCTGCGCGGTATGAGCGTGCTCAGCGCCTGCAAAGACTTTGAGTCGAGCCATACGGTCAGCCTGAAGTTTGTTCTTCGGCAACATACCCTTGACGGCTTCTTCGATGACGCGTTCTGGGTTGCTGCGGAGTAGGTCTTCAAGTGACTTAGCCTTTAGGTTGCCGATATAGCCGCTGTGGCGGTAGTATTTCTTGTCTGTGAGCTTACTGCCAGTAACGCCGACTTTAGCTGCGTTGATGACAACCACATAGTCACCGTTGTCGACATGCGGAGTGAAGGTCGTCTTAGTCTTGCCAGATACTAGATTAGCGACGACAGTTGCGACGCGACCAATTGAGTTCTCGCTGGCGTCAACTACGTACCAAGTGCGCTCAATCTCTGCTGGCTTCTGTGAGAAAGTCTTAAAAAGTTTCATTATTTCTTCTCCTTCTTAGTCGCTTTTGCGCCAGATGTCTTCTCAGCAGGAGCGGCTTTAGGTGTTTCGCTAGCATCTGTCGTATAGGCAGAAATACTGTCTACGAAGGCGATACGCGCCATTTCAGCGTTGTCGCCACGGCGGAAGCCTTCACGGGTGATGCGAAGGTAGCCACTGTCGCGCTTAACGTCTTTGACGATGGTGTCCATGAGGGCGTTTGCTGCCTGCAGGTTACCAATGCGCGAAGTGAGCAGTCGTCGTGAATGTAGGTCGCCACGCTTCGCTAGGGTGACTAGCTTTTCGAAGCTGCGTCGTAGTTCTTTAGCTTTAGCTAGAGTAGTAGTGATTTCGCCGTGCTGGATGAGCGCAACGGTAAGGCTGCGCATTAGCGCGAGGCGCTGACCAGCCTCTCGTCCAAGCTTGCGGCCCTTATATCCGTGCCTATGCATCTTGTTTCTCCAATTCTTTCATTTTGTTCTCAACTTCTTCCTGTGCCTTCGCACCAAAGCCAGGAATCTCTCGTTTCTCAGTGTCGGTTAGTGCTAGAAGGTCAGCGACTGTTAGGATGTCGGCGTTGACTAGAGCGTTAGTGGTGCGGACAGATAGGCTCAAGTCTTCAACAGGAGTTGCCAGGAAGCTTGCTTCGTTAGCTGCGTCAGTGCCTGGGGCGATCATGCCTTCGACTCGAGTTGACCCAGCGAGGGCGGTGTATTGATTGATTAAAATAGCTGCTGCTTCTTCGAAAGCCTCACGTGGGCTAATAGTGCCATCAGTGTCGACGGTCATCTCGAGCTGCTGCATGCTGATGTCGTGGCCGATGCGCGCATCTGACACGTGGTAGCGGACGCGAAGTACTGGAGTATAGATAGCATCAATAGCGATGAGGTCTGTAGACTTACGCTTTTCAGCAGTCTCGGCAACTGGCTCATAGCCACAGCCGTAATCAACGGTGATCTCCATGCTGATAGTTTTCTTTGGGTCGTCGATGGTAGCGATGATCTGGTCTGGGTTAGCAAGAGTGGTGCCAGTAGGGAGCTTGAAGCTCGCGCCAGTGATAACTCCGCCAGTTTGCTTTAACGAAATACGAGCTTGTTCGTCGTCAGTCATCTTGAAGCGTAGCTTCTTGAGATTAAGGACGATATCGACCATGTCTTCTTTGACGCCGTCGATAGCGGTGAACTCGTGCGGGGCGCCATCGATCTTGACGCCAGTAACAGCTGCGCCACGAATGCTTGAGAGAAGTACGCGTCGGAGGCTGTTGCCTAGAGTGTTGCCGTAACCTTGCTGAAGCGGCTTGATGGTAAACGTCGAGCTAGTCGGCGAATGATCCTTGATATCGCTCATAGTTGGATTATAGATAGCTTTTGACATTTTGTCCCCCTTTTACCTTGAATAGAACTCAATAATTGATTGTTCGTGAATCTCGTCTTGGATGTCAGCGCGTGTTGGAAGCGTGACAACTGTGAACTTAAGATCCTTCTGTTTGACATCGAGCCAATTTGCTTGGCTCGCACCCACTGCCATGAAGACATTTGATTTCTTTGCCTTTGGTCGAGCTTCGATAACATCACCAGCCTTAAGTGTGATTGATGGAATGGTGACTCGCTTGCCGTTAAGAGTGAAGTGACCGTGAGCGACCATCTGACGAGAAGCGCGACGAGTGTTGGCGAAGCCAGCGCGGAAGACCGCGTTGTCGAGGCGGGATTCTAGAAGAACTAGAAGGTTCTCACCAGCGATGCCTGGGCGTCGCATAGCAGTGCGAGCTAGCTTAGAGAACTGCTTCTCCATCAAGCCATAGAGGTGGCGAACTTTCTGTTTTTCGCGAAGCTGCTTGCAGTAGAGGCTTGGCTTGTTGTTTGGTCGACTGCCGTGTGGACCAGGGGTTCCTGGGCGTCGAGCCATGATCTTAATAGCCTTCTCGGAGAGGGCAAAACCCTCGCGACGGCTCTGTTTAACGATAGGTGTACGATTGCGTGCCATTATGGGTTCCTTTCTCCCTTGCGACGAACACCGCCATGTGCAAGTGGTGTAAGGTCTGTGATACTGTTAATAACGACGCCGAACGAGAGAGCAGCGCGGATGGCTGCGTCGCGACCGAGGCCGATGCCTTTAACGAAAACGTCGACTGTAGTTAGGCCGTAGTTGGCGCGAGCCTTCTCGACAGCCTTCTCGCCAGCGACCTGAGCGGCGTAGGCAGTGCCTTTCTTTGAGCCGCGGAAGCCGTTAGCGCCAGCGCTTGAAGCTGCTAGGACAGCGCCAGTCTGATCGGAAACAGTGATAATGGTATTATTGAATGTCGAATGAATGTGAAGTTGGCCATGAGAAACAACACGCTTCTTCGCCTTCTTCTTGGCGACCTTTACAACAGCAGCTTCTGGAGCTTCGGTTGGGGTCTCAATAGTTGTGTCTTTAATATCTTCTGCCATCATCATCTCCTATGTCTTGCTTGCTGCCTTTGGTTGTGCGCCACCGACGGCGATTGCTCGACCCTTGCGAGTGCGGGCATTTGTGCGAGTTCGTTGACCACGAACAGGAAGCCCCGACTTGTGTCGGAGTCCACGGTATGCGTTAACGTCTTTAAGTCGCTTGATATTGCCCTGAACGATGCGCTGCAGGTTGCCCTCGACAGTCATGTGGGCAGCGATGTATTCATTGAGCTTCTGTTCTTCAGCGGCAGTTAGGTCTTTAACCCGCTTCGCAGTGTCAATCTTTAGTTCATTTAGGATTTTCTTTGCAGTATTAATGCCAATGCCGTAAACTGCTGTCAAGCCGATGTAGATCTGCTTGTCGTTCGGAAGAGTGATATTTGCAATTCGTGCCATGATTTAACCCTGCCTCTGCTTGTTCTTTGGTTTCATCTTATTGATTACACGAAGAATGCCCTTGCGACGAACAATAATGTCGTCCGGGCTAATTTTTTTAACGCTTGACCTAACCTTCATTCTCTCCCCGTTTAAATGGTTTATATTTAATTATATCGGTAGCTGATTCTGCCCTTATCTAGATCGTAAGGAGTCAACTCAACCTCTACCGCATCGCCGGCCACTAATCGAATGAAGTTTTTTCTCATACGACCAGAGACGTGCGCAATAATCGTATGGCCATTCTCAAGGACCACTTCAAATTGTGCACTTGGCAAAACCTTGACGATTTTACCAGTCAATTTTATAACTTCCTTCTGACTAGCCATAAATTACCACTTTCATTGTAGCACATCTTATAACAGATAGCAAGACCTATTTCGGTTTTTCTTCAGAAAAAGAAGAAGCAGTCTATAGTAAGATCACTCAACCAGGTAGGCGCGGACGAGTAAGCGCTCATTCATGGTGTTTTCGTTGAGATTCCAGGCACCAATGCAGGTCATGAGGTAAAGAATGTTGCGGTTGCCAGCATTGGCGTTGGCGCGGGCACCGAGATTGCTGCGAATCCAAACGTTAGCATCGGCGATAGTGAGACGCGAAATTGCGGCCACTTGGTAGTGAAAGTTACTGCCATCGCCACGTTCTACTATGATCTCCTCACCAGGACGCAAGCGATGCAGGTCGTTAAACGGTGCGTGACGAGCAGCGCTACTATGAGCGCTGATGAAGGTGACGCCGCGCTCACCAGGACGGACAGAGCCGTTGAACCAGCCAGCTACATAGATGCTGTTCGGTACGTCGATTTGAGTGCGGCCATTGCGCTGAGTGGTGCCGAGCGATGAGAGCTTCATGCTCGGGATGCCGATAGCGGGTAGGCTAATGCGACAGAGTTCTTGGGGACTGGCATTTTCGCAGTGATTGATGATTTCTTCTTCCGGGATGGGGTCGTCAGAGACCTCTTCGGCAGCTAAAGGGAGGGGGTTGAATTCGAGGTCGGCACTCAAGGCTCGCTCATTGATGACCACGCGGCCGAAGAAGACACCAAGAAGGCCAAGGATTACGATCCCGACTCCTAACTTTACGGCTAGAGGCAGGTCTACGCCGTTACGTGGCTTGCCACCCTGACGCGTACTAGGCTTTAGCCTTGCGTGCTTGCTTTGCTTCATTTTTCTCTTGGAGGTTTTGATGGTCGTCGTAGGTAATCATGAGAGCGCGTGAGCTGAGAGAGCGGATGTTTTCGAGAGCAACGGTCGCAACGATGAGGAGGCCAGTACCTGACATCGCGAGGTTGGTGCCAGAAGCGCCAGTTATAAGGAAAATACCGAAGTCGAGAACGAATGGCAGCATAGCGATGAGGCCGAGCGATAGCGAGCCGAAGAGGTTGAGGCGAGTGAGGAGGCTTTTGAGGTATTTGGCAGTCTTAGTGCCTGGCTGAACGCCGTCAATGAAGCCACCCTGCTGTTGTAGGTTGCGGGCAATCTCGTCGGCATCAAAGACGATGCTGGAATAGAAGTAGGTGAATGCCACAACTAGCACAAAATAGACGGCAGGATAGATCATCTTCTGGCCGAAGGTGGTAGCGAAAGAAGAGAAGTCAGGGGTCGAGAACCAAACAACGAGCCGAGCGCCAAGCTCGGCATTCCAGCCACTAGAGACCATAACTTGACCGATGAAGGACGGCAATGACAAGAATGCCAGCGCGAAAATAACTGGGATCACGCCTGCTGCTATAAGCTTCAGCGGCAATATGGAGCGCACACCACCATAGACGCTGTTACCGCGGACACGTTTGGCGTAATTAACTACGAGGACACGCTGTGCTTCATTGATCTTGATAATCATATAGAGGGTCAGGATAGTAAAGATCGCGAGGCCCAGAGATAGCATGATACCGAAGCCGTTAATAGGAAGAGTGAACCAGCCAAAGACGCTGAGTTCGCCACCCTGGGTGATGACCGCCCAGAGAGTCGCAACCATGGAAGGAAGCTGGCTAATAATACCAGCGAAGATGACCATGGAGATACCGTTGCCGATGCCTTGCTCGGTGATGAGCTCGCCAATCCACATCAAGATAATGGAGCCGGCAACGATGGCTAGTATGGCGACGACCCAGTTGGTAGCGCCGACACCAGAATAGTCTGTGACGGCGGTCTCGAGTACGCTGCGTTGGACGACAAAGAGAGTGGCGACGGCCTGAACAATCGCAAAGGGCACGGTGAGCATACGGGTCCATTGGTTAATCTTGCGACGACCAGCTTCGCCGTCTTGGCGGAGTTCCTCGAAGCGGGGGATAGCTTTGGTGAATAGTTGGATAATAATAGAAGCAGAAATGTACGGGCCGATACCGACTAGGAGGATTGACATATTGGCCAGCGCGCCACCAGTAATGAGGCCGAGGAAGTTGCCGAAGTCACTGCCGCCGAGCTGATTCTCGATAGCTTGACGCATAGTGACGGGATCAGCAAAAGGAATTGGGACTTGAGCAATCATGCGGAAGACGGCAATAGCGATCAAAACAAAGGCGATGTGTTTGAGCATCGTCTTGTTGCGGAACGCTAATCCTAGTACCTTGAAATCCATATAATTACTCTAGCACAAAAAAACCCCTCTTACAAGAGAGACTTAAAATAAAGAAAAAGAAAATCAGGCGAGAATGGATCTGCCTGATTTCCGTTGATATATTTAATCGGTTATCTAGCCAAATGTAACTTAAGCAAGCTCGACGGTAGCACCAGCTTCTTCAAGAGTCTTCTTGAGAGCTTCTGCTTCGTCTTTCTTGACGTTCTCTTTAACGGTTGCTGGCGCGCCATCAACCATTGCTTTTGCCTCACCAAGACCGAGGCCAGTTGCTTCTTTAACAGCCTTAATGACTGCGATCTTTTGCGCGCCTGCGTCCTTTAGGACAACGTTGAATTCTGACTTCTCGTCAGCTGCTGCGCCACCACCATCAGCTGGTGCGGCTGCTACTGCTACAGCGGCTGCTGCAGCTGGTTCGATACCATACTCATCCTTAAGGATGGTTTTTAGTTCATTTACTTCCAAGACGGTCAACTTTACCATCTCTTCAGCGAGTTTCTTTACATCTGCCATGTAATTCCTTTCGATTTATATAAATTAAGCGGTTGCTTTAGCTTCGACGCCGTCAAGCAGGGCATGTAGATTGCCCGAGAGAGCATTGACCGAATCGTTGACGCCAGACAAGAGCTGGCTAACAACCTGGCCAATAAGCACATCTTTGCTTGGTAGCTTGGCGAGAGCGACAACGTCACCCTCAGCAAGCACTTTACCGTCGCCACTGATACCGCCACGCATCTTAAGCGCGACGCCAGTTTTTGCGAATTTGTCAAGCACGCTAGCTGGTAGCACTTCGTCGGTGTCAGAGAAAGCATAAAGGAGCTGACCAGTTAAATCTGGGTTCGATTCCTTATATGGCTCGACTTCACCCATAGCGACACGAACCAAGCGGTTCTTCGCAACAGTGATGTTGACACCCTCAGCGCGGGCAGCTTTGCGTAGCTCCTGTAAATCCTTCACACTCATGCCATCGTAGGCCGCAAAAACGGTCATCTTGGCATTTTCGAGCGAGCTTTTGAGTTCAGCAACCAATTCTTGTTTCTTATCACGACTAATCGCCATATGAAATCCCTTCTTTATTCTGGGTTGATATTGGTTATGTAGTTGGCTAGATTGTTAAATAACAATTGCCAATCAAAAAGTAGATTTTGACCTCGGTGGCGAATTAAGCAAGATATACTCTCGCAGCCACTGTCTTTGGCAACTCCTCAGTATTATAGCACACTAGCCCCTGAATTGCAAGTCAGAGGCTAGCTGGTATCTTAGCGAACTAGGTATTAGTTGACGTTATTTTCGACCTTGATGCCCGGGCCCATAGTAGTAGAAACGGTGATATTTTTGACAAAAGCACCTTTGAGGCTGGCTGGTTTCTGGCTCTTGAGGCTCTCGAGGAAGGCGTTGTAGTTGTCGAGGAGCTTGTCGGCGCCGAAGCTAACCTTGCCGATAGGGAGGTGGACAATCGACTGCTTGTCGACGCGGTACTCTGAGCGACCAGCCTTGGTGTCCTTGATGGCTTTCATAACGTCGTTTGCGACGGTACCGCTCTTTGGGTTTGGCATGAGGCCTTTTGGACCGAGGGAGCGAGCGAATTTGCTGAGCTTTGGCATGCCAGCTGGGTTGGTTACGAGAACGTCAAAGTTGATTGTGCCCTTAGTGAGGGCTGTGGTGATTTCGCTTTCACCTGCGATGTCAGCGCCAGCAGCGATAGCTTCTTTGACTTGGTCGTCTGAAACGAAGGCAGCGACGACGATCTTGCGACCTGTACCGTGCGGCAAGCTGACTGTGGCGCGAATGTTTTGGTCGGCTTGGCGTGGGTCAACTGCGAGGTTGACGTGAAGTTCGACGCTAGCGTCAAACTTAACGAATGAGCTTTCGATGGCGGTCTCTAGCGCAACTTTAGGCGCATAGGCTTGAGTCAGGTCTAGGCCCTTGACGGCGTTCTGGTAGTTTTTGCCACGGCGTTCAATCTTGGCCCTAGCGATAGGCTTAGCACCTGCTGGTTTTGCGGCTTCGGCTTCATCGGACTCTTTCTTCTCGGCGACTTTTGCCTTGCGCTCCGTCTCGGCGGCTACTTCCTCGGTGATTTTTTTGCTGCGCTTGCCTGATTTGGCAAACCTTTCTTCTGCTGGAGTCTCAGAAACTACTTCTTCGGCAGGAACAGCCTCTACTGCCTCAGAAGTAACTTCTGTGGCTTCTACTGATGTATCTACAGCGTTATCGCTATCACTCATGTAATCCTTTCGTGGTGCAAACGTCTCTCGACTCCCAACTTTGATTTATAATACCTAATTTATATCATATTCGTGATGAAAAAGCAATCAGAGGACCACCCGACATATTGCGGGTGATATAATATACATATGAATAAACTGATGATTGCTACGGGTGTAGTCTTGTTGGGGTTGGTAGTGTTTATTGGCTGGAATATAGCGACTCGCGAACCAGTTGAGGTGGTGGTGCGACCAGAAGCGACGATGATCTCGGCAGTGATGGGTAAGGCGATGATGGAGGATGGTGAGCCGTTTGTTTTGCTGGACGTGCGGACAGAGGAGGAGTTTGACTGGGCACGGATACCTGGGGCGATTTTAATACCCTATGATGAGTTGCGCGAGCGAGCATTAAGCGAGCTGCCAGATAAGGGTGCACGTATTATATTGTACTGTCAAACAGGGAGACGGACTAGAATAGCGTCAGAGGTGCTACTGGAACTTGGATATGATCATATATATGATATGGGTGGGATTTTAGGTTGGACGTTCGAGATTGAAGGCGACTATAACTATAGTGGTGTGCCGGATGATGAAGAATAATTAAAGAATCTTACGAAAATCCCTTGTATTAGGCGGCTAGGTGTGTTATACTCACCAATAGATACCCAAGTTTAGGGAGATTAAACCGCTGGGTCTTATGAGTTCGCGATATTCACGCGATGGCAGTATTTAAATTCGTATCGGTGTCTGCTTCGCGACTCAATTTTACGAAATTTTACAATTTAGAGTAGAAATTAAGACGGAGGCTTTTAGTTGATTATCAATTATTGGCCACGTCAATGCATATGAAAAGATACAAAAGCGCATTAATAGTGGATGCCTTGATATGTAATACCGATGAAGGACGTAGCAGTCTGCGATAAGCTTTGGGGAGCCGACAACGGGCTTTGATCCAGAGATTTCCGAATGGGGAAACCTAGCTAGAGTCAAGTCTAGTTATCCAGCTCTGAACACATAGGAGTTGTGAATGGGAACCAGCCGAACTGAATCATCTTAGTAGGTTGAGGAAAAGAGAATAAACAATAATTCTCGGAGTAGTGGCGAGCGAAACGGGAGGAACCTAAACTTTTTAAGTTCTTTTATAGCAATATAAGAGTACGGCTTTACGGCCAATGCTTGAAAGGGGTTGCGAAATAACATAATTTTTATGTTAAGCTTACAATTTTTGCAAGTTTAGCATAAAAACCAACAGCGTAAACTGAGTGGATAGGGTGCATAGTTGTTAGTTGAAGTACTTGGAATGGTACGTAAAATAGCGTGAAAGCCGCGTAAACGAAAACAACTTTTGCAATTATATATGTCATTTCAAGTAGGACGGGGCACGAGAAACCCTGTTTGAATCCGGCAGGACCACCTGCCAAGGTTAAATATATTACATGATCGATAGCGAACAAGTACAGCGATGGAAAGGTGAAAAGAACCCCGGGAGGGGAGTGAAATAGACCCTGAAACTTAATGCGTACAACGTGTCGGAGCCTCCTTGTGGGGTGACGGCGTGCTTTTTGTAGAACGATCCAGCGAGTTAATTTTGTCGGCAAGGCTAAGTCAGTTGACGGAGCCATAGTGAAAGCGAGCCTGAATAGGGCGTCAAGTCGGCAGGATTAGACCCGAAACCGGGTGACCTAACCATGGGCAGGTTGAAGCTACCGTAACAGGTAGTGGAGGACCGAACGGTAGTACGTAGCAAAGTGCCCCGATGACCTGTGGTTAGCGGTGAAATGCCAATCGAACTCGGAGATAGCTGGTTCTCCTCGAAATAGCTTTAGGGCTAGCGTCGTGTAGTAGCAGATGGAGGTAGAGCTCTATAAGGAACTGGGGGGAGCAATCCTACCCACTCCTAATAAACTACGAATACCATCTGTGTAATCACGGCAGTCAGTACAGCGGGGCTAAGCTCGCTGCACAAAACGGAAACAGCCGAGACCATCGTCTAAGGTCCCTAAATCAATACTAAGTGGGAAACAAAGTGAAATTTCTTAAACAGTTAGGATGTTGGCTTAGAAGCAGCCATTCATTTAAAGAGTGCGTAACAGCTCACTAATCAAGAGATTTTGCGTGGAAAATGTAACGGGGCTAAGTATTGTACCGAAGACATGGGTGTCATATTTATTTATGGCGCGGTAGAGGAGCGTTGATATTGCGGTGAAGTCAGATTGGAAAGTCTGGTGGAGCGGTATCAAGTGAGAATGCTGGAATCAGTAACCATAAGAGGGGCGAGAATCCCCTCGGGCGTAAGAGCAAGGTTTCCACGGGCCACAGTAATTGGCCCTGGGTTAGTCGGGCCTAAGGCGAGGCGTAGCAGCGTAGCCGATGGACATCAGGTTAATATTCCTGAACCGATTATAGTTTGTTAAATTTGCGCAAGAAAGAACTTAAAGCGGATTATTGGTATATATCCGTTCAACCGAGTGAAGGCTCGGGAGTAAAAGTTACAGAAATGTGGCGATTTTAGGGAATATCTTGACTAGAAAAGAATTTTAACGCGTGACTATAGTTGACCGTACCGCAAACCAACACAGGTGCTCGGGTCGAGTAGACTAAGCCCTACGAGAGAACCTTCGCTAAGGAACTCGGCAAATCAGCGACCGTAACTTCGGAATAAGGTCTGCCCCATCACTAAGGTGAGGAAAGATTTGCCACTAAGAGAAACTCTAGTAGAAGAAATTGAGTGTATAATAGGTTATTCGTTAGTTAGAAAGCAAAGATAGAGAATTTGTATCATATATGCGATCGTATTTTACTGTGCTATAGTGTTAGACAGGAACAAAACAAGAGTGATTCCGTGTGTCAGCTAAAAAGCAGGAGCGGAAGAGGCCAAACCATTGCCAGGGCTAAGGTAGAAGCGCTGCATCATTAGCCGTAGCGCACCGATTGCCGGCAGATGGGGTAGCGGACGCCAAAAAGCGAGCTTGCGATGTCAACCTAAGAGATATTTTATGCCTATACCGTAGGCCAAAATGTCTGCCGTAGAGGGTACTTAATTAAGCCCCGTGGGGGAAGCAGAGCAGCCGCAGGCGAATCCAGAGTAGTGTCTGAGTGAAGACACGAAGCCGGGTGTAGCTGCACCCAAGCCTAAACCTCATAACACTACCACACGCAAATAAAGCTTGAACAGCGAGATTAAGTAGTTAACGCTACGAAGTCTAAGTGATTGAATTCACTGGTTTTAGTTGTCAATCAGCTTGTGTGAGGCGCAGTAATGTCGAAGTTGCCGTCAAGGCAACGTACCTTTGAGCCGGAGGGGGTCGTGCAACCAGTACGAACTCCCCTCCATTTTCAAGACTAGCTCAGTAAAATACGATCGCCCAATTCTTTGTTTTCGCTTTCTAGCTAACATGAGTATCTTTTTATGCATCGATTTCTTCGGTAGAGCCAATTATGTTGACGGCTCTACAACGAGATATTTAACTGATTCTTAGTGGCAAACTTCATCATTTTAGTGATGGGGCCGCAGCTAAAGAATCCCACGGAACTGTTTAGCAAAAACACAGGTCTCTGCTAAAGCGAAAGCTGATGTATAGGGGCTGACTCCTGCCCGGTGCCGGAAGGTTAAGGGGAGAACTTCACGGTTCGAACTGAAGCCCCGGTGAACGGCGGCGATAACTATGATCGTCCTAAGGTAGCGAAATTCCTTGTCTGGTAAGTTCAGACCTGCACGAATGGAGTAATCATGTGGGAACTGTCTCGGCGAAGGCCTCGGTGAACGTGCATTGGCGGTAAAGATGCCGTCTGATCATGCCAGGACGAGAAGACCCCATGGAGCTTTACTACAACTTTGCATTGTTATTAGGAATATTTTGTGTAGAATAGGTGGAAGTCTATGAAGTAGATACGCTAGTATTTATGGAGACGAAAGATGAAATACCACCCTGAATGTTTTTGATAACTTTACTCTCAGCCGTTACCCGGCGAGAGGACCGTGCATGGCGGGTAGTTTAACTGGGGCGGTTGCCTCCTAAAAAGTAGCGGAGGCGTTCAAGGTTTACCTAACTACGGATGGAAATCGTAGTGATAGTGTATGCGCATAAGGTAGATTGACTGTGAGGGCCACAACCCAATCAGACACGAAAGTGGGAGCAAGTGACCCGCTGTATTAGAACTTCGGTTCTTATTTACGTGGGAAAGACAGCGCACACGGATAAAAGTTACCCTGGGGATAACAGGCTGATCGCGCCCAATAGTTCACATAGACGGCGCGGTTTGGCACCTCGATGTCGACTCGTCACATCCTGGAGGGGGAGCACCTTCCAAGGGTCCGGCTGTTCGCCGGTTAAAGTGGTACGTGAGTTGGGTTCAGAACGTCGTGAGACAGTTCGGTTTATATCCGGCATGATCGTTAGGAAATTTGAGAAAATCTGTCACTAGTACGAGAGGACCGTGATGGACGAACCTCTGGTGTATCGGCTGTCGCCACCTGCGGCAGTGCCGAGTAGCTATGTTCGGTTGAGATAAGCGCTGAAAGCATATTAAGCGCGAAGCCATATTCAAGATTAGATTTCCCTAGGAGAGCCCAGAGAGAATATCTGGTTGATAGGCGCAAGGTGTAAGTGTAGCAATACATTCAGCCGAAGCGTACTAATATAACTCCATTGTCTTTTCATTGTATTGTCGTGGTCGATAATAGGTAATTGACTCCTTCGGCTTAATTTCTACTCTTATAGCATCTATAATTGATGCCAAGAAGAGATGACAAGCTTTATTGAGCTTGGTCGTTTGGCTGGTCGCCTCTTCTCGGTGTCAATGGCGCTGGGGCAACACCTGTTCTCATTCCGAACACAGCAGTTAAGCCCAGTTGCGGCGATTATACTGGATAACGGGAAAGTAGCAAGATGCCGAATTATGCGAGACTCCACCTGAAAAGGTGGATTTTTGCATGCAAACTCAGCGAACAAAGTTCACGGAACTTAAGTTCAGCCTGAAGAATGGTAGCCCTAGAGTTTGCAGTCAACATTCTATTGGGGGCTTTTACCGAATACTACGTAATACATCTTGTAATTTGCAATCCTATATGATAATATGGTATGAAGAGGAGAGTTGCGGTCTACGAGCCGACTTTTTGCGCTAGAGGCGAAGTGCAAGAGGTTAGTGGGCGGCGGGAATCTCTAATACGCTTATCAACAAGAGAGAAGAGGGAGAGAGATGGCGAAAGTAAAAAACGCAACATCAGCGCGCGAATGGCTAAGTAAGCGTAAAGAGATTCTGGAGATCCCAGACCTAATTGAGCATCATACGCGTTCTTGGTCTGACTTTATCACAACTGGACTCAGCGAGCTAATCGCCGAGACTGGTACAATCGAAGATTATTCTGGTCAAAAGATGACTATACGCCTCAAAGACTTCTACTTTAAAGAGCCTCGTCACACTGACGGCTTCGCGCTTGTGAACGAGCTTACATATGTCGCCCCGCTCCACGTTAATGTAGAGCTTACTAACAAGGTGACAGGCGAGGTCAAAGAGCAAGACATCTTTTTTGGGGACTATCCATGGATGACAGACCGCGCTTCGTTTATCATCAATGGCACAGAGAGGGTGATTGTCTCTCAGCTAGTACGGTCTAGCGGTGTACTCTTCACCGAGATTGACACTACGACCGCTGGACGACGCCTGTACGGCGCTAAGATCGTGCCAAATCGAGGCGCATGGCTAGAGTTTGAGACTTCAGCGAATGGCGCAATCTATGTGCGTATCGATCGCAAGAAGCGAATTGCGGCAACTACGTTACTTCGCGCTATTGGCTTTGAGACTGCTGACAAGATCCGCGAAGCCTTCAGCGATGTAGATAACGGTGAGCAGAGCTACATTGCGGCAACTCTTGATAAAGACGCTTCCACAAGCGCACGCGAAGCTTACATGGCGCTCTTTAAGAATATCCGCCCGGGTGACCATGCAACCCCAGAGAACGCAAAATCTCTAATTGATAATATCTTCTTTGATGCGCGACGCTACGACTTGTCGCGGGTTGGCCGTTATAAGCTAAATAGACGCCTTGGTCTAACCGTACCGAACGACAAGGAGCACCGCATCTTGTCTCCAGACGAGATTGTGGCTATCTTGCGTGAGATTATCCGCCTAAACAATACTCAGGCGCCAGCTGACGATGTAGACTCACTAGCTAACCGCCGTGTCCGCCTAGTAGGCGAGCTTCTAGAGCGATCGTTCCGTATCGGCCTAATGCGACTGCACCGCAATGCTCTGGACCGAATGAGTATCATCAACCCAGAAGAAGCTACTCCAAGCAATATCCTAAATCCACGGCCGGTGATTGCAGCGGTACGTGAGTTCTTTACATCCAGCCAGCTGTCCCAGATGATGGACGAGACTAATCCTTATGCGGCACTCGCCCACAAGCGACGCTTATCGACAATGGGTCCTGGTGGTCTAACTAGGGAGCGTGCAGGTCTTGAGGTCCGAGATCTTCACCCGTCTCACTATGGTCGAATTTGTTTGATCGAGACACCAGAAGGTGGTTCGGTGGGGCTAGTTCTTTATCTTGCGATGTTCGCGCGCATCAATGAGTACGGCTTTATTGAGGAGCCGTACCGTCGTGTTGTGAATGGTAAGATTACTGACGAAATTGTTTATATGGATGCAGAAGAAGAGTTTAATGAAGTAATTGCTGACGCCAAATCGCCAGTTGATCAAGATGGTCGCTTTACAGAAGAGCGCATCGGCGCGCGACGCTTTGCAAAAACTGAACTTTTCGGCGCAGAGGAGATCACTCTAGTTGATGCTTCAAATGCACAGATCCTCGGTTCATCTGCGGCGATGATCCCATTTGTAGAGCGAAACCGTATTGACCGCGCTCTAACAGGTTCATCGATGCAGAAGCAGGCCGTGCCACTACTCAGGCCATCAACACCGTCAGTAGGTACAGGTGTCGAAAAAGCAATTGCTAGGGCGACTGGTAGCCAGGTGATCGTGACCGAAGATGGTGAAGTAACCAAAGCGGATGGCAATATGGTTGAGGTGAAGAGCGGCAAGAACACTAAGCAATACCCAATCACTCACTTCCGTAAGTCAAACGATGACCGCGCGATTAACCAGAAAGTTGTTGTAAGCCGTGGACAGATAGTTAAGGTTGGGGACGTGTTGGCAGAAGGTGCAAGTACTGCTGATGGCGAGGTTGCGCTTGGAGCTAACTTACTCGTGGCGTTTATGCCATGGAACGGCTACAACATGGACGATGCGGTGATTGTGAGTCGCCGACTGGTCGAAGATGACACATTAACAAGTATTAATATTAAAGACGTAGAAGTTGAAATCCGCAACACCAAGCTCGGTCCAGAGATTATGACTCGCGACATTCCAAACGCTTCTGAGCATGCTCTGCGACACCTTGACGAGAGCGGTGTGGTGCGTATTGGTGCTGAGGTGGAAGAAGGCGACGTGCTGGTCGGTCGAATCACGCCAAAGGGCGAACAAGACCTATCCAGCGAAGAGCGACTCCTTCGTGCTATCTTTGGCGAGAAGGCAAAGGACGTAAAAGATACATCAGAGCGCTTTAAACAGAACACTAACGCGAAGGTTATTGACGTAAAAATCTTTACAACTGAGACCGGCCACGAGATGAAGTCAGACGTGATTACTAAAGTAAAGATCTACATCGCTGAGATGCGTAAGATTGGCGTCGGCGACAAGATGGCAGGTCGACACGGTAACAAGGGCGTGGTTTCACGCGTCTTGCCAGTCGAAGATATGCCATACATGGAAGACGGAACACCGGTAGATATCTTGCTATCACCGATGGGTGTACCGAGCCGTATGAATCTCGGACAGATCTTTGAGGTGCACCTAGGGCTACTTGCTAAGGCGCTAGGCGCTAAGTTTGCAGTACCTTCGTACGACAATATCTCTGATAGCGACCTCTCAGACAGGCTAGAAGAGGCGAAGTTGCCGCGCGACGGTCGGATCCAGCTATTTGATGGCCTGACTGGTGAAGCGTTTGTCGAGCCAGTAACGGTCGGCCTAATGCATATGATTAAGCTACACCACATGGTTGATGACAAGATGCACGCACGATCAATCGGGCCATACACAATGGTAACCCAGCAGCCACTCGGCGGCAAGGCACAGAATGGTGGCCAGCGCTTTGGTGAGATGGAGGTGTGGGCACTTGAGGCTTATGGTGCAGCTGCGACACTCCAAGAAATGCTAACCATCAAGTCTGATGACGTGATTGGTCGAGCACAGGCTTATGAGGCGATTGTTAAGGGCGAACCAATCGCAAGCGCGAAGCTTCCCGAGGGCTTTAACGTTCTCGTGAAGGAACTTCAGGCGCTTGGGCTTAAAGTTGACCTACTCAGTCGTGGTGCGGTTCGGACCAAAGAGGATCTTAGTCGCGAACGAGCCGAGCAGGCGCGCGCAGAACGAGTAGCAGCTAACGCTGAAATTGCGGCTGAGGTTGAAGTGGCGACAATAGTAGAAGACATGCCACCAGATATAACAACAGATGAATTAGAAGATATGGGCGAAGAGCTAGAAGTCCGAGACATTGACGAGCTAGAGGAGCCAATGATCACAACAGAAGATGAAAGCGAGGAGGCGTAATATGTCGTGGATGAATCAATACATCGGTACGGACGACTTTGATGCGGTGCGACTGGGTGTGGCGTCGGCTAACGACATCATGAGCTGGAGTTTTGGTGAGATCTTGAAGCCAGAGACAATCAACTACCGAACCCAGAAACCAGAGCGTGACGGTTTGTTTTGTGAACGTATTTTCGGTCCAGTAAAAGACATCAACCCGAACGATCCGCGCATTAAGGGCGTCCGAAGTCGCGAGATGGCGGTTGACCGTGATGGTAACTTGGTAACAAAAAGCATCGCAAGGCGTGAGCGCATGGGTCATATTAAGCTGGCAGTGCCAGTAGCGCATATTTGGTTTATGCGTGGTGTGCCGTCAACTATTGGTCAGATTCTAGACATGACAGTTAAAGATATCGAGCGAGTAGTTTATTTTGCTGCCTTTATGATTACTGACGTAGATGAAGAGGAAAGGCAAAAGCTCGTTTCAGCCCTAGAAGAGAACACTGTAGCGGCGCGAGACGCGATAAAGATGCGTTACGAAGAAATGCGAAAGGTTGAGGGCGCAAATGTCGAAGAGTTAAACGCTACAGAGACAAAAGAATCAGAAGAATTTGAAAAAGATTACCAGACCAAGAAGCAACAACTAGAGAAACTAGTCCGTGGCGGGCTAATGAGCGAAATGGAATACAATGCGTTGTCAGATGAGCATGCAGACTTGATCCGTGTCGAGATGGGCGCTAAGGCAATTGCGAAGTTCCTAGCAAATGTTGATGTTGCCGAAATGGTAACAAAGCTCAACGAAGAGTCAGAGAAGACTTCAGGTCTCAAAGCGAAGAGGATTGCGAAGCGACTAAAGACCTTCGAGTCACTGGCACAGGCAGGCATCAGCCCGAACGACCTAATTCTGACAATTCTTCCAGTTATCCCGCCAGACCTACGACCAATTATCAGCTTGTCAGGTGGTCGATTTGCAGTATCAGATCTAAACGATCTATACCGACGAGTTATCAACCGCAATAATCGCTTGAAGCGACTCCTGGAGCTACGAGCGCCAGAAGTGATTTGTCGAAATGAGATGCGAATGCTCCAGGAGGCAGTTGACGCTCTTGTTGACGGCTCAAACCCACGATCAGTCCGCGCAGCTAATGCTGCTGGCGGTCGACGACGACGCCTGAAATCGCTTGCTGATATCCTAAAGGGCAAACAAGGACGATTCCGCCAGAACCTCCTCGGCAAGCGTGTCGACTATTCTGGTCGTTCGGTTATCGTGGTTGGTCCAGAACTAAAGATTGATCAGTGCGGCCTCCCGAAGCACATGGCGCTCGAGCTATTTCGACCATTTGTAGTATCGTGGCTCGTTCGCGGTGAGCACGCAAGCTCGGTTCGCGCAGCGAACAACATGATTGATGCGCAGAACGACCTAATCTGGGACGCGCTAGATGACGCAATCCAGGGGCGATACGTACTTCTGAACCGCGCGCCATCCCTGCATAGACTCTCGATTCAAGCATTCCAGCCGAAACTAGTAGAGGGTCATGCGATCCGCCTACACCCACTCGTCGCGGAAGGATTCAACGCCGACTATGACGGAGACCAGATGGCAGTTCACTTGCCGCTCTCAGCAGCTGCGCAAGAAGAGGCTAAGACTTTAGTTTCGAGTGTGAACAACCTAATTAAGCCAGCTGATGGTGAGGCAGTTCTTGCTATCTATCAAGACGTCGTTCTGGGCGCTTATTATGCAACAATGGATACGGCTGATGCAGAGGCGAAGCCGATTGCGTTCTCGTCGCTTGAGGAAGCTGAGTTGGCGTTTGATCGCGGTACACTAGCCCTACAAACGCCAATTCGCGTCGAAGTGAAGGGTGAGATGCGTGAGACGACGTGGGGTCGGATACTACTGAACGAATGTCTGCCAGCTGACTTCCCGTACGAGAACTCAGTGATGACCAGTAAACGAATTAAGGCGCTACTCCGAGAGATCTTCGAACAATACGACAACGAAGAGATGGCTCGCACAGCCGACAACATTAAGGCGCTATCATTCAAGTACGAGACTTACGCTGGTATCTCAACTTCAAAAGATGACTACATCGCCCTACCAGAGAGCGAGACGATCATTGCTGAAGCAGAAGGTCGAGAGGCGCTGATCGCTGATCAATTCAACAACGGCCTACTTAATGAAGAAGAGCGCTACAAGGCGATTGTTAGTAGCTGGCGCGAAGCCGATGCGCAGATCAAAGACTTGGTCTCAGATAAGCTGAAAGGTATGAATACTGACATCTCGCTAATGGTTAACTCAGGTGCTCGAGGTTCGGCGTCGAACGTCAAGCTTGCGAGCGCGATGATCGGTATCATGGTTGACGTTTATAACCACGAAATTGAGCTCCCTGTGCGAGGCAGCTTTAAGTCAGGTCTTAGCCCGCTAGAATCATTCGTAGCCTCACGAGGCGCACGTCAAGGTCTAGTTTCGACTGCCCTAAAGACCGCTGACTCTGGCTACTTGACTCGACGACTTGTTGATGTGGCACAGGACATCTTTACAGATGACATTGATAACAGCACAGACCCAGGCTATGCAATCCACCGCGCGGAGAGCGAACTGACGATGATTGCGTTCGCTGATCGCTTGAAGGGTCGATTTGCAGCAGAAGAAGTAGGTGGCTACATTCAGAAGGGCGAGTTGATCACTCCAGAGATTGCCCTGAGCATTGAAAAGGATAGTAGTGTCGAAAGTGTGAAAATCGAAAGCATCCTAACAACACCGGTTCTTGACGCAGTGCCACGCACGGCTTATGGCTACGATATGGCGAAATGGAAGACAGTGGACGCGCACCAGCCAGTCGGCGTGATTGCAGCGCAATCAGTTGGTGAGCCAGGTACACAGCTAACACTTGACACCTTCCATTCATCTGGTGTTGCCGGTTCGGGTGCGGTAGCGCAAGGTCTCCCGCGCGTGGAAGAGCTCCTTGAAGCTCGAACACCAAAAGGCCAGGCTTTGATGGCGACTGTTGATGGTACTGTCGAGATCACTCAAGATGGCGCAACCCAGACGCTAACCATCACACCGACCAGTGGTAAAGTCGAGACCCTAGAGCTTAACGATCGTAAAGCACAGATTAAGGATGGCAAGAATGTGAAGGCGGGCGACATCTTGGCGGCGAAAGACGAGGGTAAGAATCCACTAATCGCACCATTTGCTGGCAATGTGCAGCTCTTAAATGACAAGATCATCCTAACAGGCAAGCCACTTAGCCCAGTTAACTATGTAGTTTCTAGCGACATCAACTTCGTGGTGAAGAATGGTGATAGCGTAGAGGCAGGCGACCGCCTGACACTAGGCTCGCTCAACCTGCAAGATCTGATGAAGCATAAGGGCATTGAAGCAACCGAGCGCTATATTTTGAATGAAGTTCTGCGAATATATGCGGCACAGGGTCAAAATATCGCCGACAAACATCTTGAGATTATCGTGCGACAAATGTTTAGCCGTGTGATAATTGATGAACCAAGAGACAGCCACTTTATCGCTGGCGAGATCCGATCGCTTGCAAGTGTGGTTGAGGCTAATAAGAAACTAGTACTCGAAGGCAAGCAGCCGGCAGAGTACACAAGGCAGATCCTTGGTATTACTAAGGTTGCGGTTTACTCAGATAGCTTCTTGTCAGCAGCATCGTTCCAGGATACAACGCGGGTACTCATCCGAGCGTCGATCTCAGGTCAAGTAGACAATCTACGAGGCTTGAAGGAGAACGTAATCATTGGACGGAAAATCCCAGTAGGCACTGGTGTTACTGAAGCAGCTTAACGTTGCCACCCGAGCTTAGTCCTCGCGGACACGACGACGCCTCACTCTGTCATTATGAGTGGGGCGTGTTCGTATAGCATAGCGTTTTGGCAATTTTGCCCCTACCATATATAATGGTAGTGTTATGTGGAAGAAGCAAACAGTTCGGGATATAGATGTAGAAGACAAGGTAGTACTGCTACGCGTAGACTACAACGTGCCAATGGAGCACGGTAGGATCACTGAGGATTATCGGGTTCGTGAGTCAGTACCGACGATTAACTACTTATTAGAGCATGGTGCGAGACAGATTGTGGTTGTATCACACCTGGGACGACCAGAGGGGCGCGATCCTGAACTCTCGCTTGAACCGATTGCCAGACGACTAGAAGAGCTGCTGAAAGGCAGCGTGCGATTCTGGGATAGTGATGACAGAATCCCAGAAGATGCGAAGGTGGTATTACTAGAGAATCTGAGGTTTCACCCTGGCGAGGATAAGGGTGATTTGAGTTTTGCGGAACACCTAGTGGCGCAGACGGGCGCGACGTTATTCGTACAAGACGCCTTCGGCTTTGCACATCGACCGACTGCCTCGATGGTGGCAATCACAAAATTATTACCTAGTGTCTCGGGGCTACTGCTGGAGAAAGAAGTAGCAGCTATTGATAGCGCGATGCAGGGGCCAGAACGACCACTACTTGCGATTATTGGTGGTTCGAAAGTCGCCGACAAAGAGCAGTTAATTGAATTATTCGCAAAGACTGCCGATACGGTAGCTCTGGGCGGCAGATTAGGGCTAGAGTTTCATAATACGCTACAAAATGTAGTAGCACCTATAGACTATCGTTACGGGCGAGACGAAGAGGCATATGATATAGGTGATATCTCAACCGCGACCATCGTCAACCTGATACGAGAAGCTGGTACGGTGATCTGGAATGGCGTGGTCGGTATGGTTGAGGAGCCAGAGTTCGCAGAGTCTTCAAGAGTGATTGCTGAAGCAATTGGAGAGAGTCAGGTACAATCTTTAATCTTGGGTGGCGATACCGCAGGTTTTGTTATTAGCTTGCAGGAGCATAATCCGAAACTAAGATATTCCCTCATCTCGACTGGTGGCGGCTCGGCACTGGAGTTGATTCTCGGCAAAGAACTCCCTGGCATCACTGCACTACCTGACAAGAAATAGTCTAACGAAGGATGCGTTCGTCAGGGCATTGCTGGAGTACACGCTCTTTAGCTTGGCGCTCAGAGAGGGTGACGCTGAGACTATAGCGAAACTTGACCGAAATCTGACGAGCGACAAAGACGCAGTGAAAAGCGCGGTTAGGTGGTAGCCAGCGGTCAGCAGCATGGTCGGACTTCGCCATGTTCGCCGGACCGTCGACCGCCCAGAGATTGAGTGGGTCATTGGCGAAACGACGACGTTCATCGGTTTCGCGATCATACATGCCGCTTTGCCAGCCATCTGACAAGGCAACGATGTGATCAATATGAACAGCGTTACTGTTGACGCCACGCTCGAAGTGAATCGTTGTGCCAGTATAAGGGTCGTCGAGAATGCCGCTTTGCACAACACAGCCATCAAGAACGGTGTCCCGCATGTCGCGATAAAGTATGACATTACGCATATCGCAGCCATTGTCAGCGATGCCCCAGCCGCTACCAAAGAGAGCTCGCTGATAGCCAGGGATACGCTCGTCGCTCCGAACAGATAGGGTGGCCAGGGCATCAATAGCGCGCTTTTCGTCACTAGACCCAGTGGTCATTTGTGGCACGGGCGCAAAGGCGCCAGTAACTATGAGGTATACGATGAAGGCAGCGCCTATAAGTAGCAGTAGAAATATGCGTCGACGAAGGTGTATGTTGGTACTCTTTGCGATTAAAGCCATATCAGTATTATATCATTCCAGCCCAGAAGTATTAGTGAGAGTCGAAGATTATGATATAGTATAAGCATGTTTCTACCTTTTCACACTATGGTTCTCATATTTGCAGTTTCTGCTATGCTGGGCTGGATCTATGAAATGATAGCGGTCAGTATTCATAAAAAGCGGATTGCGCCACGCGGACTCCTGGTTGGGCCATTCTTGCCGATCTATGGATTTGGTGCACTGGTGATTATAACTGCCACACACAATGTTACCGATTCGCCGCTAGCGGTGTTCCTGGTAGGTATGGCAGTAGCAACCGCCTTTGAGTACTTGTCAGCCTGGCTACTAGAAAAAATATTTAAGATGTCGTGGTGGAGCTATGACGAGTTTAAAATTAACTATAAAGGAATAATCGCATTGGCGCCATCACTAGTATGGGGTTTTGCCTCGCTGCTCGCTATTTATGTCTTATGGCCGCTTCTACAAGATCTGGACGGGCAGCTATTTGAGCGATTTGGGGTCGTGCCATATATAGTATTCACTGTGTGTATAGTAGCAGATATGATTTTTAGTGCGGTACATGTAGCAAAGTTCCGCGCTTACTCGACGCAGGTACGGAAGAGCTGGGAAAAAGATGGCGAACTAGACACGGCGAAATACATGCGTTACCTTTACCGTGAGATTCGTAGCCGCACGCCGTTATTTTCGATTCGCAACTTTGTGATGAAAACGGCGCCAGAGCGCCTCAAGGATGCGTGGCCTGGGCACAAGAAAAAGCAATAGAGCTTTCTCGCTAAATATGCTGTGATATACTGAGTTTATGATGAAGAGAGGTAAGGGTGCAGACAGCATTAGGAGGGATGTCGACTTCCTGTTTGAGATGGGGACGTTCCGTCACGTAGCAAGGACCTGGAGCCAGTTTGGCGGATCACCGATGGCAAATAACGCAGAGCATACCTTTCGTACGGCTATGATTGCTTGGGTGCTAGCTGAGTACGAAGGTGCAGATACGGGACATGTCGCGAAGATGGCGCTGATCCATGATACGCTAGAAACACGTACTGGTGATGTGCAGTATATGTCGCGACTTTATGTGGATAGACATGAAGAAAAAGCCATCACAGACCAGACGGCAGGCATCGCAATGCAGAATGAGATGCGAACGCTGATGGCGGAATATATCGCACGGGAGACGCTGGAAGCAAAGATCTTAAAGGATGCCGATACGCTGGATATTGATATGGAAATAATGGAAAGTATTGCGCGCGGCGAGACAGTAGGTGAGGCATTCTATAGGCCGCGAGACCCAGTGATCCGTGACAAGTTATACACTGATACCGCTAAACGCTTCTGGGACGTAATCCGCACAACTAATCCGCACGACTGGCATATTAAGGGTGCTAACCGATTCACATCTGGCGACTGGAAAAAGCAATAGAGCCCAACATATGCTATAATACGACCAATATGCAGATCATGCAAATAACAAATTCAGCTGGTTTTTGGAGAACTCTCCTAGGGCTTTCTGTTGGTTTTGCGATTGTTGTAAGTGGAATGCTTGGATTGTCGACAGCAGTAGCGAATAGATACGAATTGATTAATCCTTATGACATAGAGGTAGAGCATATCTTAGGGTCTATGGAGGCGATGGAGTGACCTCAGTCTGCAATGTGTAAGGTAGAGGAGAAACGAAAACCGCCCAAATGGGGCGGGTAGATTATGTTTGGTGCGCATATCTACACCATACTCGAAAGATTTTGTCAAGACTGCGTTAAAATCTCACCGCAAGCTACTTACCTATATCTTACAGGATAATCTTACTCCCGTAAAGCCCGATAAGCCAAATCTAT
>Ga0123355_10001287_pt1 | contig 35011 bp, 21 predicted proteins | sample TergutEmb28metaG_3_FD_89872 | JGI IMG/M metagenome (GOLD analysis project Ga0123355, IMG submission 89872) | Embiratermes neotenicus P1 segment gut microbial communities from Petit-Saut dam, French Guiana - Emb289 P1 | ecosystem: Host-associated > Arthropoda: Insects > Digestive system > Gut ...
GGGAAGATATCACTTACCAAGCGCAACATTACTGCTTAGTTTTTTAAATGCTTTTAACGTTTTAACGCGTATATACATATCGTGTAATTAGCTACAATATATATATATATATCCAAAGTTCTATAACAACACATCTCAAATACATACGTTTAACCTCCTTCATATGTACCGGTTAAAGTTTTAGAAATAAGTATCCTGATTGTATAATAAGAACATAACGACACATGCATTTTATACATAGTTATATCAAGAATGTAAGCATTTGGGATCCCACAGTGCATTTTAAACATTGCTAAGTAAGGATCTTTATCTTAGAAGGGCGTGAAGATGATTCTATAAGAATCGAAACATGTTGTCCTAATACAATAATAAACATAATAAAGTTTTGTTGTGTTTGACTGATACATTATTATAGATTTATATATGTGTTAAACAATTCGGGATGTCAAACATTAAAAAAAATTATCTGTACATAGCTGTGCATATATTTGACTTTAGGCTTGTTATAAACTTTAAAATTAACATTGGCGACCAGTATAAAAAGAAAAGTAAAACGCGTGTGCAGTGAAGCTCGGTGCATAATAAAACATGTGAATCGCCTGTACAAACAGGAAGCAGTATAAAAAGTATCTCTTTACCTATGCATCGTGCGGACGAAAGAGCAAATAACTGAGGTGTAGCAGTGACAATAACAAATGGCATGAGAATGGAGACCAAAGAGGGAAATGAAGGAAGAGGTTTCCACATTACAGGAAGGAAGAGTACGCGAAACTTAAAAAAAAAAATGTGATCTTTGAACAATTTTCATAGTCATATTTAAAAAAAATGAATAAATAAAACTTAAACTACTGTTTAACTCCATGGAATACGGTCGTTCTTGATACGTTATTAGATCCTCAACTTGTTAAGTAATTCCCCTCATATAATGGCAGCAGAAGGTTCAATGCTGTATTTACAAAAGCCCGCACTATTCCCTTTACTGTGCCAACTTTATTTGATCCTTGTAGGGCCATGCTGTTACTTTAAGATCTGTATTAGTACTACCATCCCATCTATTCAAAGCACCTTCGGAAAATTCCTGCCACAAATGTGCATGCACTTCGCTTCTCCACCATGCATGCCAAATGAATCAAACGCCTAAACTGCGATCCATCAGCTTTTATGCGAGCTGTTTATGTATTAATGCGTAATTTGTCAGTTGTATCTTATTTATTAAAAATCACAAGGGTACTTCAAATAGTTTCCATACTTTTTTATACCTTTCTTCTCGATCCATGGAGTCCAAAGATCTTCAGGCTTCTTGATGCCACTGTAAAAAAAGATTTCAGTTTGATTACGAAGCTCTCGTGCACAGCTTCTTTCACCTCGTCACCATCCACAAATCGACAGCTTCTTAGAGCGTTCCTGAAGGAACCAAAAGGATGTAAATCGGAAGGGTCCAATGCTGGGCTGCAGGCAGGGTGACTGAGAATTTCGAATTCAGTTGTCCAGTGATGTGTATAGTGAGGTATGCCATATAAGGAGCCCATTGTGTAACAAAACAACACCCTGTGACAACCTTCCTCTTCAGTTTGTGCGAATAGTCGGCCTAAGTTCATTTCTTAGCATGTCGCAGTAATTACACTTATTACCATGGTACCTCTCTCCATATAATGTTCGAGGATAGGCCTTTGGGAGTTCCAGAGCACTGTCAACCTTCCAGCAGACGGCAGCGACTTGAATGTTTTGGAAGAAGAAGATGGCGTGTGCTTCCATTGCATGTTCTTCCGTTTGGTTTCTGTTTCGTAATGATGAATCCGGGTTTCAACTCCAGTGATGTCATTCAAGAAATTATCACTTTCCCGGTTGTACCGCAAAAGACTGCAGCAGATGTCCTGGCGACTGCGCTTATGCCTTTCCGTAAGATGTTTGAGCACCCACTTCGCGGAAATTTTGTGGAAACCAAAAATATCAGGCACTAAATAATAGGCCGTATCTTGACTGACGCCTAACTGTAATAGGATTCCTTCTGGTGTTAGTCTTCTGTCAGCGAAAATAATGGTTGTAACTTCTTCTTGCTTCTCGTCAGTGGTTGATGTCGACGGCCATATACACTTCGGGGTGGCAAACCATTGTCCTCACTTCGAGCGCATAAACTTGAATGAATTTCAGCACCTTTAATGCCTTTTGCCTACAAAAGTCTTATGACACGTCTCTGCTCTTCTTTGATTCAAACTGAAAGACGCGCTGACATGTTCGCCATTCAACAGCTACTCACTCACTGAGGGACGGGACCAGATATAGTCAAGATCAGACAAGCAGAATACGTTGTACAATACTTCCAACTCTCAGCGGCCTGCCACTTAACCAGTAACCTACAAACGAAAAAATGCAGAAACTTTTTAGACTATACTTATACGTTATGCAGTGACACGGACTGAAGTTTTTTACATGACCGGTACTTTTTCTCCGCACACGCTACAAGAAATAAAGGACCCGACCCTTCCTGTTAAGGTCAAAGTCGTTCTCCTGAGGTGTACATAACGTTTGCTAATCTGTGCTGAAATGTTGACTCTTTCTAGGATAATTTCACCAGAACAGGCTTTCACGAACCGTGATGTGTATTAGGAGGTGTTGCAGGGGAGCAGAACGGATACAGACCATTATTTAAGCGCTATATTCAACAGCGTCGTTTTGCAACGCAGAAGCGTGCGAAGTGGAGCATTCATCTACTTTCTAATTTGTTGCGTTGCTTTTGGTAGCTTCTCCGAATAACTGGACCGGTGACCGAAGAAAAATGAGCAGCTTAGTGGGGCAATGTCATGGAACCTGCTTTTATACGTGGGTTCACAAAGAGGACGTCGCAGTCGAGTGATTACTATTCGTGAGTGCCTATTCAGATACGGGATTGGAGACCGGTTATGCTCATTAAAGCTTTGCAGTGGCTTCTTTTAGATCTTCCAGGCACTGACTGGCAGAGTATTTCGAATTATTCCATGATAGATCCCCTCCACATCCTTGCCAGTTCATCATCCAGTAATCGCAATATCATTCGACATTACAAGAATCTCAGGTATTAAACACCTTCTTTAAGTAAATCGCAATTATACTAAAAAATAGTAAATGAACATCACTTCTCTGATTTTATGTGTTAAACTTGCCGGTCCACATTCTTTGTTTAAGCGTGCAATACTGCAGAACAAATGGTTTTTTGTCACAGCGAGAAGGAATGCAACTTTCTTTTCTGAAGAGGTGGCTTTCGGTCCGTTCTAAATCATACTTCGCAAAAATTAGCGTCTTACCTCCGCTGTATCAATTTGTCCCGTCTTACTTTAAAATATCCGCTTAATGGGTTTTCATGAAATTAAAATCTAAGACATATTAAAATGTGTCAGCACCTTCCATTTTTATTTACAATCGAACCAAGATAGCAGACACTTCACACGTAGACTAATATACGTTTCTGCATACATCTCGAGAGTAATCCCAGTAATTAACCAACTTAATGCACAAAATCTTGTTTTATAATAAGTTTATTAAATGCCTCTACATGTTTCGAGCACTATGTGCTCATCATCAGGAGGTGAAAATTGTATTATACAGCATCGGGTATCATCACACTCTGTATGTGGCCGTCCCGTGCACAGGTTGAGAGAAGAGTCTTCTCTCAACCTGTACACGGGACAGCCACCTACAAGTGTGATGATACCAGATGCTGTATAATACAATTTTCACCTCCTGATGATGAGCACACAGTGCTCGAAACATGTAGAGGTCTTTAATAAACTTATTATAAAACAAGATTTTATGCATCAAGTTGGTTAATTACTAGAATTATACTGAGATGCACGGTCAGTAAAACATCAAAGAACATCAAACTCTAGAGAGTATTTCCCTATATATTTGAGCCAACTATATTTCGAACACAACTTGTAGAAAGAACAAAAATGCATTTTCTGCCCAACACTTTTTACTAAGCCGCACTTTCGGCATTATTACGAGTGATAAGCAAGCAAAATTTCCATAATTAAGTTCTGCTTATATTTCACAATTTCTTGCACACTTGCTGATAGACTAACTGCGGAACCACGTACGTACATGTAATGTGCAAGTCAGGTGTGTTAGCACTGAGCTCAGAGTGAGCAAATAGTGGTAACTCATCTGTGTTGCGTTTGTAAGGCGCTATATATACAATTGTGAATTACGTTTATGATTTATTTCAGTCTGTTTGGGAAAATTTTGGAACAGTTAGTCATAACAGCTTATCGTAGCTTCCTCTCACATTACGCTATGTTAAACGTTTGTAATCAGTCTAAATACAAGTAACTCAGTCAGTACAGTGCGTGAACAGATTTCTAATGTAAAACTTGGATAAACGTCTCACGGTTCCGCTCGCAAGAATGAAACTTCCGGCCTGGAGACTACTGTGAGTGGGATGTCTTAGTACAAACCGCTAAACACTAATACGAAACCATGAGAGGTGATCTTCCCCAGATGAAGGAGATAAGGCGTATAGTACTAATTAAATAAAATGAGCGTACTGTAAATTATAACTGCTTTCAGTTGTAGAGATTTTGCTTCGCTGTTATTGTGATGTTAATACACACTATGATTGAACACAGGGCATTGATGGAAAGGTTAAAAACATAGTGTTGGGAAAAGGTCGGTGATCTTGGGAACCGACAGTGTCGGAGAGTTTTGAAATTCATGTTTCTCTGCAGGACCGACACAGTTGTGCTAGTGCAAAGCTATAGTTTTGTGTATGGGAAACTGTGCAGTAGTCACGCTTTGATTAGTATTCATTTGTGAGGCCAGTGTAGTTGATAAGCTTTTCAGTTGTCTTCAACCACCATTTAATAAAAAAAGATGATCGAAATGAAAGCACTACTAGAATTGCTAATGAAAATTGTTTTTACGGACAGGTGACTATTTATCTCGGTAATTAACCAACTTGATGCACAAAATTTTTGTTTTACAATAATACATATACATATATATAAGAATACAATAATACATGTTTCGAGCACATGTGCTTCTCATCAGGAGGTCCAAACTGCATTACACAGCCTCTGGTATCATCACACCTATAGGTGGCCGTCTCGTGCACTTGTGCATCAAGTTGGTTAATTACTGAGACAAATATACTGAGATGCACGGTCAGCAAAACGTCAAAAATAGGTGACTATTTGTATCGCCGAAAAATAAAATTAACAACAGGTTCTAAAAATTTCGCATGTGGCGTTAAGAAATGAAAATCCGGATATCTCTTACGTGTGATGTATAATGCACTGTAAAGTAAATTTAGATACGCCAATATTAAGATATTTAAGGCTAATTATATAATGAAAAAAAATCAAAATTGCAAAGAAAGAAACCAATAGGAAAATGACGGCATTTACCTGTTCCTCTTCAACCATGCACGCCTAATTAGTCAGAGAGATAGAGCTCTCAGAATGACATTTCCTGAGCGTATTCAGAACACACGTGCAGAAATAATAACACTAGAAAGTCAATACACGTGCACAAAATGTTCGGAAAATGAATATATTAGAGAACATAATATTTAGACCTATTCGTATCTCTGTTTTTTCTCTCCATTATGTCTTTCTAGAAGAAGAGCTTTCTATTAAAGTACAAGGAATTGCACACCGTTTGAAAAGTCTCGAATATCTGCTCTGGGATGCCTTCCAACCTAACAGACTTTGAGAGAGGGAGACAGCAAAAGAGAAAAATGCGTGTCTTATTTAACGACGCTCTTAAATGTCCGTGAACGAATATTGCTTTAAAACACTTTTGGAGTAATTATAATTGACGAAAACCGTATTACGTACTCAGAAACAGACCTGCCTCTTTGCCACTTTGTCCACCAGAGGTCTCAGCTGGACTGACCTGGGATGGACGACCACGGTACGTAATTGCAGTAACATTATAATAATTGCATGAAAAAATCGCTATAATAAATAAAAAAGGCAACTTTAACCCTGTGTTTCTCTTAATACAAATTCAAAAGACTTATGGGGGAGTGGAGCTAGATCTGCAGGCGTTTTTGACCTCAGCACTAGATGAAGATGGGTAGGCAGCTTTACGCTGCGTCCGCTTTACCCTCCCCCACTCCCTGTAATTATTGAATATGGGGCTGGTTAGACCTCACAGCTTGTCTCAATGATTTTGAAAAGAGAGTCTGTGCCTGTGCTGGAAATCAAAACCTGATTCCTTGGTTATCCGGCCTGTGTACGTACGAGTCATTGTAACGTCTAATCTGTCCTGGCCGCAAAGTTAGTGAAGGTTTCATATGGCGCTATGAACTGTGTGTCCAGTCCGGGTCAGTATTAGGTTTATTCAATTTCAGTCAATAAATTTTAGACAATATGTTCCACTCGTCACGGCTATCATAAGTGAGCACGTCGGACACTACGAAACTAGTAATCAAACACGTTCCAAACGCGCCTCAAATCCATCTGTTTTCTCTAGTAACTTAATTCGAATTCGTTTCAATGATTATTAATTCCCTCAAGCATGGCTTTGTCTTAAATTAAAGAACTCATTTTCTGCCTCAGAGTAAACACAGGGCACCGGTATTACACAGATAACACGGTTAATGCTGTTTAGGGAAATTCTTACTGACTACTCTGAGAATCACAAAACACATAAATTTCTGAGCAAAATGCAGAATTTTACTCTTTAAACTAGTTACCACTGTGAATTAAAGGGTTAATTCGAACTCATACTCTTTTTAGGCACTAAGTATGAAAATAACCAAGTAACTGCGACAACACAGTCTATTTTGGGAAAATGATAGTTACTCCGCTGTTCAACAAATTTCCCTCATTTTATGGAACCCGAAGATTCAGTGCCGTGTTCACAAGAGCCTCCAACTCTTTCATGTACTGAATCAGATTAATCCGGTCTCTATAAGATATATTTTACGTTATCCTATCATCTATGCTTACTTCTTTCAAATAGTTTCCTCTCTCCAGAATTTCCTGCCGGAAGTCTGCATGCATTTCTCTTCTCTCCCATGTGTGCCACGCATTCCGCCCATCCTAACCTCTGAGATTTGATAATCACAAAGACATCTGACGACGAGTACAAATCGTGAAGGACCTCATTGTGTATTTTTTAAACCCTTCTGTCACTCGTCTCTTACGTTCAATTATTCTGTCAAGCATCCCGATGGTATGAACACGTAGTGTAATAAAACAGTTCACTAAGTGCCCAGTAATTATTATATCACTATTAGCTCACGTTATCACACGCAAAATGCAAAATGTTTCTTCATTTCGGACTTCGAATTTCGTAACGTCCCATTAGTTGTAAGGCGAAAAGGTTTCTACTGTTTGTATGTACGTACAAGGACACACTGTACTTACCGCTCAGCCCAGAGTTCGACAGCTGATTATGACACTCCGCGATGTAGTGTTTCTTCAGCAACCTGCAAAGAAATGGAACCGGAGAGGGCAAGGAAAGCGAAATTCTGTATTGTTGTGACGTCACGTCGCAGCGACTCAGTCCGCTAGGCACGCGTGTGAAATGTTTTTGTTTGAGAGATCACAACACTGTATACTAACAATTCACAAGCCGCGTCAGTAGTGGCCTCTGCAGAGCAGACACTCGATCTTCGTAGTAATTTAGGCGTGATATTTATAAGTTCAAATCTTCTTTTTTCTTAGTAACTACTGTCGTCATGTAACGGTACCTTAGGCGGATTTTAAGCACAATGGTCACTATGTTTACCACCTGCCTTAACATAAAATCCCCACTTTTTATTACGTTTCTTAATGTATTTTTATACGACTTATAGTTTCATAAAAACAGGCTTGATTCTGCTAGACCAAGATATTTTCAACTGCTTTTTTTAATTTACTCCACTTTATAATGGATACCTTACGATAGAAACTGAACTTTTTTACGTTGTATAGTCAGATTGGCCTTACCTTCCCTCCCCAGTTCTTCAACCTGAAGGACGAGCGGGCACTGCCTGGAAACTTTCAGAGTTGTAAATAATTTTAATTCCCCTGTATTGAATGCAGTGTTCTTTACTGCCGCCCAGCTGTATTTATTTATTCTTCTTCTGAGGCTACACAGAACAAATTTGGTACAACATGGCTCATTACTATCGGTGGTATGTATCTAGCAATGAATTTCGCAAATAGTCTTACCTTGTCGGAAACTTACGAAAATCACTTGCAGGTCCAGCATTCGGGGTATGGATGCTCCACTACACCCAGGGCGCCAAATATCATGAAATGTAAGTCGTTCTTCTCCACGCCATGAAGACATATAAGGGGAACAGAGGCATAACTCCACTCATTCTTAATCTCGGTGTTAGTTGCAGATGACTGGTCAACTTTACGCCCCCATGGTGCTTTACTCCCGGAAAGAACTCCCGTTATAGGGCCGCATGCGTGGAACTCAGAGCCGGCCTGGACAGTTCTGGAGAAGAGGAAATTGCTTTCCCCTACCGAGATTCTAACCTCGGACCGTCCAGCCCATAGCTAGTCGCTACACGAACTGCGCTATCCTGGCTGTCGTCAAATATGGTGGTTACCAACTTAGTAGTGTATTATAAAACGAACAGTACGCATCCAATGGGCCTGTTGTGCAAATATAGACCTACGGTAATTACAGTAGATTCAACAACCTTAAATGGACAACGATACCAATAATGATTTTGTATTATAACATCTGTGTATATTAGGCCTACCTGTTGCATGTCATGTACACAACTTCTTTGCTGTAATCAGTTATATGAATTGCAGAACAATCCTCTAATTTCCAGCACTAAAAATCGATCAGTCTCAGTTGCTTTGTCATAGAAGTCTGTTTTGCTAAAGATATTCACAAATTTGTAACCAATAATTATCATAATACGAACTAAATATTGGTTATAATGAAAAATGTACAGAAGAGTCTATAAATACGTAATTTCTTCTTTTACAAATTTATCACCAACAGCACTGGAAAAATCGTACTAATAAAATGACTGGTAAATTATATGGATCGGGTTACATACTTAGGTCTGTGTTTCACTCCACCAGCACTTACACTGTAACAACAATTTATTTCGCCTCTTTTTAGTCTGTAATGAAACATAGAATGTTTTTGGTATAATTCAACTTACATTAAAAAAATCTAATGTACAAAAAAATTGTTAGGAGTACGCCTAGTTCAAAACCTACAAATTCATGGAGAGATCCGCTTTAAGACAATAGTTGCTTTATCTCTTCCATGTGAATATACATTTTTTAAATTAACTTCATTGTAAGTAATCAAGACAACTCCAAAGATTTTCACCTGTACACAGTATTAATGTATGTATGTATATATCGGTTTCAAAACGTCGTTCTACGTTGTCCGACACCTAGACTCTATTGCTTCCTATCTTCCCACTGGCCTTCATACAAGTAATAAATTTCGTCCTCGTAATCCAGTTGCCAAACTTTCATGTCTTCATAAAAAATATGCACTATGCTGGCATCAAATTACTCAATAATTTACGATGTAGATTCTCAAGTCTGGTGAATGAAAAGGCCCAATTTAGAGCAGTGTTAAGAAAATACTTAAATTCACAATTCATTTACTCTTAGTTTAAAGGAATTAATATTTCCATCTGCACAATTTAATTATAGTTATGTATGTGGGATACTGTAGGATTGTTGCAATGACAATCACAGTAAAACACATATGTTATTTATTTTGTCTTAGGCTCGTACAGTACGGTTGAGTTGTTACTTATAGTCGTGAGTGTGATAAGTCAGACTAGCCTCGCTCCGTGAGCTCTGCACTGCGTGACGGCTCGGTAGTAAGTGCGCAGTGCAGTTGCGCGGTGTGGAACCCAGGCAGGTGGCAGCACTGTCCGGTCGGCTGTGGCAGCAGGCAGCGAGATGCGTAGCAAACCTTTCGCAGGATGCGTGGCGGTCAACAGTCCGGTCTGTGAAGTGATGTCAGCTAGCAGCACGGCAGGTCAATGCCCACTCGTTAGGTTATCATGATGTTAGGTGTCAAACGACGTTACTCCCTCCTGGGTCGTCACCGACAATCCTACTCCTTTTGGTCGTCGCCGACAAATTACTCCTTGTCGTATCGGAGCTGGCTGTCCGTTGTTGATGTGTTGGGCTTGACTGGCCCTTCTTGATGTACCGAGCTGACTAGTCCGTCTTGATGTTGGACCTGACTAGTCCTTATTGATGTATCTTCTTCTTGATGTAGGCGTTGAATGATCTCAGGCCAAGCCAAGCCACTTAATTGTGTCAGTGGCGCGAGGGCCTGAGGTGTCAAAAGTGCGATCGCTCACTGAACTCTGCGGTTTGCGAGTGTCGGTGGAGTCGTATGTGGCTCCAAAAGGCCCGCTGCAATGCAAGCGCTGCCAGCACATCGGCCACACGTAGCGTAACTGCGGATACGCACCCCAGTGCGTCGCTTGTGGGGGCTCCCACCTTTCCGGTGGATGCTCTACCCCGCGGGAGCAGCCTCGGTGCTGTGGCTGCGGGGGAAACCACACAGCGAACTACCGTTGCTGTGTGAAGTGGAAGGAAGCGAGGGCGGCTCTTGCAAAGCAAGCACCCGAATGCAGCCGAAAGAGCGTCGCCACAGGCCAACCTGCCGCTCCTAAAGCTCAGCGGGCCGGTCCCACTGCCGAGTAGATGGACCTGGCCGAGGGGTGGAATCACGTCGTCAAGGCTACCACGAATCCACCCACCAACCCACATCCTAATCCCCCTCCTCAGCCGGTCACAGAGGCGCCCGAGAAGCCTATAGAGACAGCCACCAGGGAGACGGCTAGGCCTCAAAAACCTGAGCTCAAATCCACAGCAGCCCCTAAACGGGCTTCTGGGAAGTCTAAGAAGAAAGCAGCGGCGAGTGTCAAAACCGCGGCCGCCACACCCACAACACCCAGCCTGGTGGTCCCCACACAAAGTCCCACCTCCCCACTCGAGGAAATCTCAGATCTCCTCGATCACCTTCCCCTCAATGCATGTGTGGAGCTGACTCGTCGGCTCCTCACATCCATCTCTTCCCTCCCCACAGGAGCAGCTCGCCCTCGCGCTGTCCTGAAGACCATCATTCTTTTTGTAGCCGAATATGGCAGCACACCCTAGGAGGACAGAGCGGTGTAAAGCCCTGCGCCTCGCCTGCTGGAATTCGGACGGAGTGCATGGAAGGAAGCTTGAATTGGAGCATTTTCTCAGCCAACACGGTGTCAATATTTGTCTCTTAAGTGAGACATCCCTTAAACCTGGGCAAGCCTTCCAGCTTGCCAATTATGTCTCATGTCTCTGAATGTCATGGAATGCATGGCATATGCTCCTTTTAGAATAGAATACAGAAAGGCAGGCACTTTGGCCATTATCAATATTTTGTGCAGCCCTTTAGCTCATGCATTCAGCTGTCCCACACCTTGAAAAAAGTGCAATATCTTGCTGACAGAGATGCCCTCAAAGTCAGCTGGTTTCATAAAATGATGACCCATGTGCCTTAGTCTTAATGTAGCCAAAGCCTCACAGTCACAAAGAATGTGTGAGGCCGTTTCAGATGTCTGTTTGTATCTTTCACACTCAGCACTACCAGCCCCAGTTAAATACCTGTCCTTTTAAATGACAGTGTTATGTTAGCAGCCCTGCCATTATTTTTAGCTGGTTTCTGCTCAGATTAGCAATTTGTCAGATTTTTTGCAGAGGGTCTTTAAAGAAAGACCTTAGCCTGCCTTTGTCTACTGCTTTCCACTCATCCAGTCTCTGATCACCTAGCTGGCAACCTTTGCAGATATGCTCCATTAACCTCACATTTCCATCAAATATAGGTAACAATGGAGAGCAACTGCTAATTAATGAATAAAAGAGGTGAAAGGTTTGGCTTCTCTGGGCAGAAAGGAAGATCCACTAATAAATATTGTCAGAATATACCAGCACCTCAAGACAGAAGTACAGAGAGGGACAAGACAAAATAAAGGAGAGCATAGCAGAGACAACAAAAGAAAGATGGCAAGGGAAAAGGATACATGGACAATTGCCATGTAACTTAGATGATAAGTTGGTGGATATTGAACAGTCATATCAATGGCTAAGATCTAGGGACATTAAGGGAGAAACAGAAAGTACAATAGTGGCAGCCCAAGAGCAAGCAATTAGTACAAACTGTTTTAAGAATAAGAGTTGACAGGAGGAAACTGACTGTAAATGCCAGTTACACACACAACATGAAGAAACTATTGACCATTTAACCATAGGATATTCCATTTTGGCGAAAATGAGTACTTAATGGGACACGATAAAGTTTCTGCACATTGGCATTACTCAATACCCAAAGCCCTAGGCATTGAAATGACAGACAAATGGTACACACACCCAAACCAGTGTATGAACAGGAAGATATTACAGTGTTGTGGAATCAAGCAGTTCACGCAGACAGAGAATTTACAGTAAATAGGCCAGATATAATAATTAAAACCAAAAAAAGAGAAAACATGCATGCTGATAGATGTGGTAATACCCGGAGACAGAAATGTTGTGTAAAAGGAAGAGGAAAAGAAGCTAAAATACAAGAGTTTATGAATAGAGATACAATGAATGTGAAACCTGCAATGTAAGATTACACCAGTAATAAGTGGATCCACCGGAATAGTAACAAAAGCTTTAAGGAAAATTTTGGAAGCCATACCAGGAAAAAATTCAATAGATTCACTACAAAAGACAGGTATACTTGGAACTTTGCACTTAATATGGAAAGTAATGCAGTCTGAAACATTTTGCCTGAACAGTGGAGATTGCTGTTGGTTCAGAGGAAGTACCAGGAAGAAAAAGCCTGTGACAAAAGATGACGACGATGACGACGACGACGACGACAACAACAACAACAACAACAGAAGCAGCAGCAGCAGCAACAACAACAACATAATAATAATAATAATAATAATCGAACAAATTTTAAAGAAATAGGTTGGGTGGATGCAGTTCGGATTCATCTGGCTCAGGATAGAGACCAGGACAGACTCCTTTGAATATGGAAATGAACTTTCACATCCTACAACATGTGGGGAAATTCATATGTACGTGCTGATGAACTACTGGTTTATATAGAGGAACCCTGCTATAAAGAGTTAGTTTCATTTGCCAGTCATTGTACTGAATAATCATAACTTATTTTCCAGGATCTATAAATATGGATTCAACTGAATCAAACTAAGCACACTGATAACTGGTAAAACAAATATGTCATTCTCTTGATGAACCATGCCAAGAAGACTTATGTAGAAGTAGAGAAAAAGATCCACCCATTCTTAATCTCAGCACTGGAAGGAGATGAATCACTCTACCTCTCTGGAAAGGAATTGCCCTGCACATTGGATATTAGGCTGGTTGGATATTTTGACAAAGAGAAAAATTCATCTGTCTGCCAGGACTTCAACCTTAGCTGTTCAGCCAGTCATCATCATCATCATTATCATCATCATCATCATCTAAATAATCTTCTTTGACAGGACATCTCATCTGAGTCTTGGACTCCATAAGCAGTTCTCTCCATTCATCCCAATCAAATGCAGCTGACCGCCAGTTTCAGATTGCCATTGACAATTTTCCAGCCAGTAGGCAGTATTTTCTTTTTGATTGAGCCATTATGGCTTGACCTTCCCAAAATTACTATGTTGTCTCAGAATTTGGAGTTCTCATGTTTTATGTGTGAGAAACTAAGTTAGGGTAAGTTTACTGAATGAGGTTTGAGGTTCTCACTTTAATGTGACTGTTACATAGACACACACACATATACAATTTTTATTCAGGTGAAGAGAAATCAATGTGCCAATGTAAAATGATATTTGTTATGGAGTTTAGTAAAGCAAAGAAACCGCTTCACGTACACTTTTATCGTAAATACGAAATAAGATCTTCTGCAGTATCAAGTTGCATGTCGAGTTTGCTGCAGATGAGGTGCAGCCGATTACATTCCAACTTTATTGCCGATTAATCTACCGCCGTGTTTTAGATAATCCCAGGAAAGTAGATGGCAGCACTGCTTGCATGTACGGCGACACTACCTCACACGTAACCTTCAGTTGTGTGTATTTGTGCGGTAATGTCATCCAATACGGGAACGTTATTCGATGAGATCGAAGGATATTAAAAATGTATGAATGCCTCAGTTCAGGGACACGTTTGTTACAGAATTTAGTAAATAAGACATTTAACAGGACTTTATTAAAATTTTTGTACATTTTCTTTTTATTAAATACAAATAATTTAAATATATTATTCATCGCCATTGTTGTATACATACCAGCAAAAATATATTTTACCCGTGAAACCGAAACACGTTTCTATAGTTGGCAGTCATGTTGAATTGTGCAGCCAATAAGAAGTGACTTATTAAGCTACAGGCCAATAAACAGAATTACGAAGTGGCGTTTATTCTTCTCAGTGAAATATTAACCTAAAGCATTCCGCTTTTAAGAGGTCACCGAGTTTTGCAAGTGGCTTAACATTCCAAACATGACTTCAGTAAATCTTCGCCAACAAAAACTTGAACAACAAGTACGATATTGTTTTCTAAACATGAACTTTGTTTCAAGAAAGTGAACTGGCACTTCTTCTTCTGACAGTAGTGTACTCCGTGCGTTTTTGTAGTGTTAAGTACTGCTCCATGTCTGTTGCAGAGGCAAATTATGGAGCAAAAGATGCGTCAGAAACGACAGACTCCGGGCATGGTCCAAGCTTCTGATGTTAGAACGGTTTCAGCAAAAGGTCAGAATGGATTTCAGTCCCGAACCACATCTGCAACCAGCAGAGGTCGAGAACTTCATGGTATGCCAGAATTGAATATCATTTTTATTTCTTATAAACAGTGATATTTGTATTCAATTAAGGTATCAAGTAACCCACTCTTCACTTTGACAGGTTATGATGGACCACTGCAGTACACCATGACGCCAGGAAATCCAGATTCCGTAATTTCACAGCAGTCAAACAATCATTCACATGAGGAAGGTAAATATGTATTTCTTTTAATTTGTAGCTTCTGTTTTTGGTACAAAAATAATGTAGACCCTGATGAGACACTTGTATGCAAAGCACAGTAGTGAATTGTTTTGCGGACAATGTCAAATTATCTGTAAACTTTATCACTATTAAAGTAGGATTTGTATTAGACCAGTAAGGACCAAAGTAAGGTTCAAACAACAACTGCAGTGTATATTTGCAACATCAAATGGAAGAGGGATTTAAGGGGTATAAATGAACCAACCCACTTTGGACAAATTTTCAGTGATTAACAAGGTCAGCTACCTTGGACTTATTCTGGATTAGGGATTGAAATGGAAAGCATGGCTGAAAAACATGATGAGAAAGGTCTGCAAGGCTTTCTGGACCTGTAAGGACACTTTTGGAAAAACTTAGGGTCTGACACCAGAGTAGTGTACAGGATATACTCCATGGTAATCAGACCTGTGTTGACTTTTGCCTCCACAATTTGGTAGTGTAGGGTTGTATACAAGATGCGAATAACATAACTCAGCTGGTTACAGAGACTAGCCTCTCTGGCTATCAAAAGAGCAGTAAGTATGGTCCAAACAGTTGCAATGGTGGTCTTCCTGGGACTCCTGCATCTTTTTGTGATAACTGAGGCAGAGACCCAGGCAGGGATCTGCAGACTAATGTGAAGCTAGCAGTGGAAACCTAAATTCACGAATTACAGTCAAGCTAGAAAATGTTAGGACATGGAGCATGAACTCATCCTACAGATGGGGACTGAGAGGATGATACCACACACAATTCACATTCAAGTTCCTCGACAAGTGTGAGTGGCAGAAGGGGTTTAAACCAGATATTAACACAGGGCTGGTCTGGTATGCAGGCAGGTCCAAGAGCAGTAAAGGTGCTGGTACTGGAGTGTATATATATATATATATATATATATATATATATATGGGTCCCGAGAAGGGGGCAGAGCTTCAGCCTTGGGCTGTGCACCAGAATGTTCAGGCTGAGATATATGCCATTAAGGCTTGTTTAATGGAGAATATATAAAAAGGCTAAATAGTCAGGAACATATGTATTCTTTCTGACACTCAGGTAGCCATTAGGGCCCTTGACATTTTCCAAACAAATTCTAAATTAGCATGGGACTGCAATAAATCCCTGGTTCAACTGGCGGAACATAACAGGAACCAGCTGGTACGGGTGCCAGTACACATGGGGATTGATGGAAATGAAATAACTGATCAATTAGGCAGGCAAGACTCCTCACATCCACTTACAGGACCTGCTCTTGGCTTAACTGCAAAGGTTGCCAGGGTAGTGATCAGGGGCTGGAAGAGCAGAAAACATGAGGAGTATCAGCAGTCTATTTGTGGACAGTGGCAGGATAAGGGCTTTCTTAAAAGAGCTGGGGAGTAACTCAACTTGAGCAGAAACCAACCAAAAATAATGATGAGGTTCCTAACAGGACATTGTCATTTAAAAGGACCTCTGTTGAAAGCGGGGCTCGAAGACAGTCCCAAGTGCGACAGATCAAAGAGGCATCTGAAGCGGCCTCACATTTTTTTGTGACTGTGAGGCATTGGTGGTATTATGATTTAGGCATCTGGGCTGTCATTGCCTGAAACCAGGTGAATTCGCCAATATCTCCTTCAGTAAGATACTGCGGTTTGTTGAAAGTGAGGGGCTGCTAAATGCTTATGCAATGGATTCCACAAAAAATAAAAAGCAACCGAGGTGGAAGGTTTACTGCCATGCCAACCAAATGTACTCTTTTCTACTCTGCTCTACTCTACTCCATTCTGCTTGACTCTGCTCTGCTCTACTGTACTGTAGGGTACTGAACTGTACTGTACTGTACTCAACTCAATTCTACTTTACTCTACTCTGCTGTGCTCTACCCTACCCTACTCTACTCTCCTCTTCTCTGTTCTGCTATACTCTACTCTACATTCTGCAACATCAAATACTGGACCTACAGTCTCTCAGTTATGTTTTAATTGTATGCTTTTAGTGCATTGGGAAATAAATTTGCTTGTTGGTGTTTCAGGTTCTGCAGAGGATCACATATAACATTGCATTTTATACATTCTCCTCAGCACTTGTTTTTGGACACCCTGATGTTGTGTCCACATGCAGTTGTGCTCTGATTCACACAGTGCAGTTGTATGTGAACATTGGAAATTTATTTTTTCTGTGCAGATAAAAGGATAATGAAATTATTTGTCTCAAACAAAACAATAATTTTGTAATGGCTAAAATGAATGGTATTAAACTTAACTGAATTATGTGTATTTCGGTGAAAATTGTAGCCAGTAGAACCAAAGAATTAACAAAGATGAGCAGGAAAATTTTAAATTCAGAATACAACAGTTATATAACCAGAGTGATCAACATATAAATAGTTTTATTTGTTCTTTATTTTACAGTTCTTTTGGTATTGTAATGTTAATCACTAGGATAATTTGTGACTGCTTAACTGGAACAGGTTTAAAGGCAATGCACAAACATTTGTCTGGAGGGTTTGAGGGAAACCACAAAGAAATTGTGTCAGCGTGGCTGGTTTCCTGGCCAATATTTGTGCCAGGAACCTCCCAAGTGCAAGTCCAAAGCATCACTGGTTGAGCCAACATCTAAGTTTAGACCAATAGTAAAAATATGAGAATAATGACAATCTGAAATTACTTTGCAGATCTAGAGTACCAAATGGAAACTTTAAGCTTATCGGCAGATGATCATCCAGATATGGAGGATGAAGAATCTACTCCTGTTTCACCTCAAACTCCAGACAATGCAGTGAATCAGTCTGTGGGCCCTGCTTCAGAGTCAGCTAATTTTATCAACATTAATCCTGAAGTATGTACTATTTGACATTTTGTACCATTTTTATGACACCTTCCTTCTTCAAAAGTTAATATCACTGTATGGTCTTTGTTACCCTGTTTGAACTATTGAAGCAGTTGCAAAAACTTGGTCTGCTACGCTATGGTATTGGAGCCACCTCCACAGTCACACATTTTAATTTCCTGGAATCAGTATTGAAAACATGGTTGATGCACTAATTTATGAGTTCAGCCTGGGGAAAACTGTTGCTGGGATATTTGGTTTAACCTGTACAGAAGCTTGTTACCTTGCCTTGGGAATCCCAACACTCGGTTGTAATGCCCTTGCTAGGATACAGGAGAAATGAAAACTGTTGAACACATATTTCTCTGCATGGGTATGCTAAAAGAAAATGAAATCATGTAGTCTTCACCATTGTGAGTGTATGCCGATGAGTGAAAAGTAGTGGCAGAATGTGTTGTACGTACATAACAGCTTTATTTACTTGGAAACTACCATTACCTGCCATCAGTGTAATCTCCTGCCACACAGTGAAACTTGTCCCACATCTGCAGGGTTGACAGATACCATCAGCAGGCTGATTCTTATCGGTATCTGCCACAGACAGCTGTGTTGTTCCCATAACCCCCTCCATACTGCAGATCTGCTTGCCTTTGAGGAGTCATTCATCTTTAGGAGCAGATCATTATCAAAAGGACCTATGCTCAGAGAGTAGGAGAGAATGTTCCATAGTTTCCCATTGTCATTTGCCAGAAGGTTTGTCATAGGTCTTGAAACATGAAAGTGTGCAATGTCATGCAGTACAAGTGGTAGAGCACCTGTAATGAGAAGGAGATTCTTTCATCACACTGCTGAATGTAGATGATTCACCAGAAACTTCTGGTAGTACTCTGATTTCTGCTTTGAGAGGGTGAAACCAACATTGTCATTAGTGATAACATCACTTTGACTCTGCTGTGTTCGTGGCAAACTTTTGTCTAATGTAGAGAGCCTGAATGATGCCATTTGTTCAAGTGCCATTTCAGTCTGGTCTGTTATACCCATTCCTACGCTTTGCCAAGAGCTGCAAAATGGCATAAAAATATGTCACTATCATTGTGGTACCATTCAAGGGGGAAGTTACCTGTGCCACTTCCCCACTTTGATAAGATGGTAGGGGAGCTCAATGCAATGCAATTTTCTGCATCCGTTTGATGCCTTTAACGATGTGATGAAACTTACCCCAGCTTCCACAGCCAATTGTCACATTGTCCAATGCCTGTCCACTTTCAGAAATTATTGTAAGAGATGAATATACTCATCCAAGTTGGTGGATCACCATGCACATTGAATATCCTCACTAGCATACCAACCCTGGTGATGGGCTTTCATGTACTATGCAACAAATTGGTGTGGTAATGCATCACCACCACATGTTTCCAGCAGACCACACCAACAGTCTGCACTGTGACCACGTGCCAAATCTGTTGTGATCTAGGAGCACTTTTCTGACTTCATAAATGTGTTTTAGGTCACTCTTATGGGACACTGACTTTTTTGACTTACTGGCGTGCTCTCTGATACCTTTCACGCTGATAGCATGCATCTGAAACATGCTCACTAGCTGTATGATGTGAAAATGGTCACTGAAATCATTCTATGCTTTCTACAACAGTGTTGCCACTGGCTTTCATTCAGTCCACTTAAGGCTGTGCTATCACTGAGATGTTCGTAAACATGCATCTTTGATTTCAGGAGAGGGAGAGGGAAGGTGATGTGGAAGGTAATCTGGAGAGCTTCGTCCTAGAACCAGGTTGTCAGAGAGTTCATTACAAATGCCGCATTACACGTGATAGGAAAGGAATGGATCGTGGACTGTACCCCACATATTTTCTACACTTAGAAAGAGATTATGGCAAAAAGGTGAGGATGGTTTTATAATTACAGGCATCATACCATGTCATGTGATATAAGGCTTACATTATGTGACATGTTTATATTTTACATTGTAAGCCATAACCATGTCAAAACATTATTATACTTTAATAGCTGCAGTTTTTCTTTAATCCTGCTGTGGCTGAAGCTTCACTGAACACATTCTGTGCCAGTTTAGGCCATAGACCATTTTGCCTAGGTCTGGAATTCAGGGAAATAAATAATCCATGGATTTTTGGACCTAATGTACCATCTACTTGCAAGGCTGCATTTTCCTTGAAGTATGCAAAACACAGATATACATGTGACCAACAGCAGATTGTTGATTCAGGAATGTCCAGGGGGAAGTTTTCAAGGCTTGAGAGCATTAATAACCCGGAGTCTGTGGGCCCAACTTAGGGAGGATGAATTGGCAATTCCAGAAATATCTGGGACAGGAAGACATATTTTTAAGATGCCATGTGAAGGTTGTTCAGATGAGATCCACATAGGATATTCAGAAAGTAATGCCTCCATACAAGTATCTTGTCCAAGTGGTATGAACTTGAAGCAGTATTTGTCCCAACTTGTTCATTGTTCATTGAGATTCAGTTTGCCATGCAGTAAGGCATGGATTTCATAGTGGTTTGCAATCAAACAGCAAGCTGTTATGGAATTTTAGTTGCATGAAAGTGAAGCTCCTGTCAAAATTCACCAGTGATTATTGGCTTTCTTTGGTGCACATACTGTGGATGTAAGTACTGTGTGTCATTGTGCGAGAAAGTCAAGGGATAGTGGGAGAAATGTGAACCAACCATAGTCTGGAATGCCAGTCTGTGCAACTCAAGATTTGAACAGGTGAAAAGTCGATGAACTTCTTCGAGAAAATTGACAAGTTTTTCAGAGAACCTTAGCGGATAAATTAAACATTAGTTTAGCAAGTGTCATTGAGATTATTGCAGGTTTGGGTTCAAAAAAATAGTTTGTGCTTGATGGATAGTGTGTCACCATATGCCTAAAATGAAGAGAACAAAACTGGAAGTATGTCTTGGCAGTGTTGTAGTAAACTAGTGGGACACTATGGGGGAGTATGAGGTATAGAGACAAAGTACACATTTGTAGCTATATTTTGTATTGTGTTTATATCAATACCTTTTGTGGATGCAAAGATACAAATGTGCGGGTGTTACTTTCTGAATGCCTTACGTATTTTGGGGATCATTGCAGGAGTCAGTGCCCTGTCACAGCCTTGGCACCTTCAAGGACCCTGACACTTTCAATGCACAAGAATGTAGAATCCTCAAAGATCTTTGTACATCTATAAAGTCAAAGCATCCAGCCATGTTCTTGAGAAGTTTCATAATTTTATGCATCAGCATCCATCCCCACATGGCCTCCACTTCTCAGGATATGTTGCAAGGTGTTGGACTCCCATCTATATAGCCTGGATGTTTCAGTGTGTTGTTTCTATGTGTTGAACCACTTGGGAAGGTGCTAAAGGTTTTAGATTCAGGTGAGACAAAGATGTCAAGTCAATGATGATGCAGTGGTTCTAGCAAAAGCCAAAGGAAATCTTTTTGGAGGGTATCCATTGGCTGTTGTGTCAGGGGGATGTGTGCATTGCTGCCCATAGCATCTGTTTGTAATGGGCTTGTACTCTGACCAGAATCATCATGAATGGGTTTTAGTTCAACAAGCTTCATATTTAAGACCACAATAAGAAAAAGTCAAATTTGTATGGATGGAAGAGTTAGGGACTCTGAAAAGTGGGGGAATACGTGCTGCAGTTTGGTTTAGAATCTTTTATTTTTTTGTCTGTTATCTAAAAGCATAAAGATTGAAGTACACAAAGTTATAATTCTGCCTGTTTTTTTGTATGAATGTGAAACCTGGCCTCTCACCGTAGAAAGTCTCTCACTCTTGAAACTGACAGATGCTGAGGGTGGTGAGAACAGAGGAGAATATTTTTGTGGAAGAAGTAACAGAAGGATGGAGAAAACTGCATAATGAAGAGCTCTGTAATTTGTACTATTCTGCAGTTGTAATTAGGGTGATCAAAGTGAATCAGACCTATGTTTTAGAGCACTGTAAATGTTCCAAAACTCAGGCTGTATCATTCAAAGTGTATACGAACTGCAATATGCTGTTTTTTTAAAAATGTGAATTCTAATACATGGTAAACCTACTCTTTGTACTGCAAGCAAACTGAAGTTGAATATATTTTCTTGATCATTTGAATTGTTTAGTTTTTGTAAATAAGTTTTAAAATTCAGTTTCTGTCTCACAGAAAACATACTGCATCATCTTTCTTACGAAGTGAAATGTTAGATACTACTTAGGCAAGTAATTTTTTTGTTTTTTGAGAGAGAGAATACTGCTATATAAAACAAACTCTTTGGGCAGAGTGACAGATTTTGAGTGTTAAAGCAGGTAATGTATACAGAGTTGTCCAAAAAGAATACTTTCAAAAATTTATCACTCAGTAAGTATCATATAAACATCTGGTATGCGCCAAATTGTGGAGCTACCCTTCATTTTTTCCAGATTTATTACTTCAAAGTTTTATGCACTTCTGCCACCAAAAGGCACCAGTGTTCATCATGGCAGCTCTAGTGTTCAGTTCTTGTTGAATCATTTCGTATATTAACCACTGTGCTTTAGCAATTTAGACAGGGGTGCACAGATTTTCATGACATTGAGGCACCAGGGGAGTGGCATGAAGCAAATTCCATACTGAAGACCCACAAATATTAGGTACCACTGTACAAAGTTTAGTTGCCATGGTGACCTGGAACCTGGGATTTGTGCACAGCTAGAGTTAGAGATAAATGTTTTGCAGAGGTTTCCAGAAATGATTAAGATTCTGTTTTGAATTAATGTAAATATGATTTAATTTATTTATTTATTTATTTATTTATGGTTTATTGAACAGTGCTGTCATTAAACTTACGTTATGTCCCCTATTGTGTGTGTATTTCAAGAAGAAAACTGTTTTTGTCTCCACAACTTTTTATTAACATTAGATAGTTATTTTGCCAATACTTATAATGCTACATGCTTCAACCATGAAGTGGTTATCTTCAGACCATTCTGTTTTACAGAAATGTGAATTAATCGTACATTTCTGGATACACAATATATTGTTAATAAATCAGCAATTAAAATAGAAACCATTTAAAATGTTGGTGCATCTTCCCAAATGTTTCTTCTGTGGTTATGAAGATACATGTTATAATGAAGAAGGACATAATTTATTGTTATGAAAGTATTTATAATTAATGGTAAAAATACTCTTACTGGGGGGGGGGGATATTCTATTTTCTTGACTGTTAGGGTGGGTTATCCTTTTGAGCAGCATACATTTGGTGGCAGAAAGCTATTGCACCAAAAACTGCTTGTGAAGATTTATTAGTCATTCTGAAGAAGGTTAAATTCAGCAAAATTAATGTGTGTGCTTTCAGGTTTTCTTACTAGCTGGAAGGAAACGCAAGAAGAGTGCTACCAGCAATTACCTCATTTCTACAGACCCAACTGATCTGTCACGTGGAGGAGAATCATATGTGGGGAAGCTGCGGTCCAACCTTTTAGGAACTCATTTCACTGTTTATGACCATGGTCTTTCTCCACGAAGAGGAGAATCAAGAGAAGACAGGAAGAAAAACAGCGCTAGGCAGGAGTTGGCAGCTATAGTCTATGTAATTACATTATGCTGCTCAAATCAATGGAAAATTATCTGGTTGTTATTGCATTATTGTTGTTAGAATTATATGTGGAGGTAACTTTGTACCATCTGCTAATACCACTAAGATGAGAGCTACATCTCAATACATTATGTTTTCATTGCTGCAGTGTTTGCCTTATCAATTTGGTACTATAATTTGATGGCATAATGAAGTACAGTGGGATTTCACAGAACTTCTGTTTCATTCAGGATGTAATTGTTCAGTGTGTTCTTTGTATTTTAGTACCTCACATGTAATCAGCACTCCAGTTTTTCTTGTTAAGTGCTCAAACTCAACAGTTTCTTAATCTGGTTCCTGCAAATGACCATGCTTGGGCCCACTGAAACATCTTCAGATGTAGTTCATGTTTGGCGTATTTTTCTTTTGTTGCCTTCTCTTTGGATGTATGCTTCGAAAACCAGAAACATTTGATTATTTGTTTTCATGATGTGGTAAATTGGCATTGTTTGAAATTTGGGATTATAAATTTTGTGATCCCATTTGGAATACAGCTCACACTTGTAGCCCCCTTCCCCTGTTATCTCCCACTTGACCAATGAAATGAATGGAATATAAGATTACAGGATATTCTCTTCTTTCTATAGGCTGCACTTGTGACTGTTTTTGTTTTGGCATGACATGAAACACTTGATTGACTTTTAAGCAAATTAAAAGTGACCCTGTATTTTTAAGTGGCTGATTTAAGTAATAACCATGTCTTGCATTTGGGTAAATATGGTGTTTTGATGGACAGGTACCTAACATTTTTTAAGAACATGTGCACCATACTACATGGAATTACATTCCAACCGATCGTAACCGTAAATGTAGTGTGATTACCATTAGAGTAAACATACACCAGCAGTAATTTGTTTTTCTGAGACTGTGTTCCAAATTTGAAACTTGATTACAGGAAACAAATGTTTTGGGATTTAAGGGCCCAAGGAAGATGACAGTAATTTTACCTGGGATGACACAAGACCATAAGCGGGTTCAAATATCACCTCAGGATCAACATGAAAGTTTATTAGGTAAGTAACTTCAGTTTGTAGTTTGCTTTTTATTGCATTGATCCCAGTGATCTCTTTCTTCATGTTTTAGGTTCAAACCCTACTCAGTCAAAGATATCCAACACTTGCTTATGCATTTGTTTTAGAATGCTGGCGGAATAAGACAATGGATAACTTGATAGAACTTCATAACAAGACACCAGTGTGGAATGATGATACACAGTCATATGTGCTTAACTTTCATGGCCGAGTAACTCAAGCATCCGTAAAAAACTTTCAGATTGTTCATGATAGTGATGGTAAGTATAACAAATGGTTTATATATTTTTAAGCTCTCAACAAATAAATGAACTAGATGCCAGGTTAATTGGTACATGCAGTCAAACCCTCTTGTGATGTTTCTGGAATAATTAATGAATTTGGCATGCTAAGCAGGGAAAGTCTTAAAAGGGTAGGCATTTTTAAAACATCGTTATGCAGTAATTTTGTATTTAACGTTACATTGCCTTTACTCTAATATTATTCTATTTAAATTGTGCATTAAGTGATTAATTTTCACAATCAATTCGTGTCTTTTTTAATGATTATGACACATTTTTCAATATAAGATGAGATTTTTTTATGCACACACCTGTGAAGTAAGAAGAAGAAGAACTGAAACAATACCAATTCTCTCTCTCTCCTCCTCTTCCTCCTCACCCCATACTTCTGCTCCTTCTTCTTCTCCTTCTCCTTTTTCTTCTCCTCCTCCTCCTCCTCTTCCTCATCCTCTTTTTCTCTTCTCAACTCTTCACATACAGTGTCTTGTGTTTTAAGTTGACATAGACTTGTAGCATTCTTAAACATTTTTTTGCATTGACAGTTTTAAGTAGCATGCACTGTGTTTATAGTAGTCAGCTTTTCTTGAATTGAAAGCCGCTAACATTTTATACCAGTTTTTGATATGGTAGCCATGCTGATCATGTATTCTGTAACTAATGACTTCACTGGACAAAAATTGTGAACACACAACCAGTTTGAAGTGAACACCACAAGTGTATAAATATTGCACATACAATACATATAAATATTGAACTTATAGTAAAAGAGTTATGATACAATGCATTTCATTAAATCCATGATTATTTGCATTGTAGATTACACACATGACATCATGTTGCATCATGCTCTGTTTTCATGCTTTTGTGTGGGAAACATAAAATGAGCAAAGTGCATGTCAATTATGTTGTAATACAGTTTCTGTATTAACTTACTTGGACTTGCCAGCGAAGAAAACATTTTGTGCTTGGGTGTCTTGACTTGGTGTCACTGTAGTTAATGGAATTTTGTAGGAACTTGCTGATTCAGGGTCCAAGCAGTCTATTAGGGCTAAAGAATGAATCATAAATGTCAGTAAGCCTTCAACAGTCAACCCACTGTCATATCCAACAGACTTGAATCTTCCATTGATTATTTGTGTCTTGAAGATTTGAGTCTTGCAGGATGTGATGACAAGTAGTTTTGTAGATAGATACCAATGTTTTGGAGGAACTTTAGGTATCCTCAGTTATCCTGAAGATGGAAGCAAGATGATTGACCAACCATCGCAAGGTGTAAATATTTCCATTTCCCAAAATGTTTGTTTTTTAATGTCAATAATCATTAATGTTTCAAGGTTTTTATTACACTAGATTAGTATTCCAGGGTTCCCATGTTTTATCACATCATGATATTAAACATAAATTGTGGAAAACTGGCACATAATCTTAGAATTCTGTTTAATATGCTTATATTTAATTGTCAGATTAGTATCTTCATCTGGTCATGCTGGTGGTTACTGATATTTTGGAGGAACTTGACACCTCTATCTTCATGGTAGAAGCACTCTTCCATGTGGAAGACTGTAGTCTAAATTTGTTCTTCAGTGAGAGTGTAAAGCCTCATATATTCATTGCAGAACAGTAAATGACATAAGTGTAAACAGAAATTATGTAGGGTCTGGATTTTTTGTGGTCATGACAATTAATATTGCAGTCTTTTAGGTTATGACATGAAGTTGTAGTCTGGTACCGGTTTTTCAGACATTCGGCCTCCATCTTCAGGGTACATGGTATGAGAGATACTCTTGTTAACAGTATTTTTCCTGACACAGTGGACTACATTGTGATGCAGTTTGGCCGTGTAGCTGAAGACGTTTTCACAATGGATTACCGCTATCCAATGTGTGCTGTACAAGCATTTGCCATAGCACTTAGCAGTTTTGACAGCAAACTTGCTTGTGAATGAAGCTGTGGCTATCAGTTATATTTGCCTGCACAACAGTGATTTAAAAAGGATTTCACGTCTTGCCACTTATCGTCTTTCACATACAACACAAGTGAGAGTTAACAAATAGTTTAGATAAGCAAGGCAACTGAAAAGTGTTCCTTGATTTAACTTTCTCAAGTTTATATCATGTTCTGTACACATTAAAGCAGCAAAGTTGGCAACAGAGGTGTGTTACACAATGCTGGGTGCTCACACAATCATAATATTATTAGTACTAGAATGTCAGTAACATTCTCACATTGTTTTAATGTGGTTACTGCTAGATGGCATTTGATTTAGTATTTGTACTTCTTACATGCATAGTTGTGCATGTAAATCTCATGAATTGAACAAATACTTCTAGTCGTAAGTGAATGTACAGCAACTTATATTTTTTAAATGCCATTTTCACGATATTTATCAGCCTTTAGTTTAGTCCTTGACTTACAAATGAATCTCGTATGTACTTTATGACTGAGAAATGCATATAAATATTAGTTGGAAAACCTGAAGGTAAGAGAGTACTTGTGAAACCTTGGCATGGGTGGGAGGATGTTAAAATATATCTTTGAGAATTCTGGTGCAATGATGTGAACTAGATTCATCTGGCTCAGAATGTATTGCATTTATGGATTTGTGTGAAAACAGTAATGAGCCTTTAGGTTCCATCAAATATGAAAAATGTCTTGCAGTGTCTGAGTGAGTGTCAGCTTCTTGTGGGAAAAAAAAGACTCTGAATTGTGAAGTTAGTGGTGGAAAACAAATAATACAGGTTTTAGAAAAGCAGTCCTGTCATTTACTGTCACTGTTTGATGACACATTAATTGACAGATAAATATATTCACCCATCCACATGAAATGGTTCATGAACCAAAGGTGAATATTGAATGTGTATATTATTCTTTATTGAATTTGGAGTTTAATGAGGAAGTTATACACCATATTTGTATTACTTAAAGAGAAGCAGCAGTATGCATGAATTTGCTCACCATGTACAATCAGTATTTTTCTTCGTGTGTCTTTTTAAGAAAGAATTTGAGCTATGATCAAAGGGTTTTTTAAAAACAAAATGTTCTAAATGTGCTTAATGTATTTACCAACACGCTGTATATTTGTGGCTTTACACTCAGGTGTTTCAAACATTTGGAATCATTTACATTTTTTAAATAAAGATGGGAGTTGTAATGAACTGGTTAATGTGAAAGATCGTATGGAATGTGTTTTTTCAATTGTGATGTGTAATTCTTGTACATATTTAGTGCCATACCAGATTTCAAAAGGAAACTTGCGAGTCACATTCTGTCATTTAGTATGGGATAGAGAAATGCCATATACATGTTTTTACAGTTCACTTATTAATGTTCACGTTTGCTGTTCCATCTTATCTTCAAAGTGACCAAGGTAAGGCAGCCATGTATTTATTTGAGAAAGAGCATGCCTTGTGTAAGAATCAAGTTATTAAATATTTAGTGGCATGAGATACTGATTGAGATGAACTCCTAAATAGGTACCTGTATTTGAATATTAGGACGTTAGTTGCGAAAACTTGTTTATCATCTAACAGCTGATAGTAATGATATAGGATGAACTAGCAGATGCACTTGTTATTTGCTTTGCTTGTAAATATCATTGAATAGCAGCAGAAACTTTCAAGAACAAATAACACTGAAACTAAGAAAAGAGTTACTTGTGTGATTAAATAGAAGAGAAAAAAGTCTTGAATTGCATTGAAACCTCTGCCACAGTACACTTACATTTCTGTGTGGTGTGATCAGTTTCTGTACTGAATTTATTTTTCCACAATGACACTTACTTCCTTATCAATGTTGTCCCCTTCAAAGTAGTCACCTTGGGCCTTTTTACAGTAAGCTCAGCTGTCACTGTTTCAAGCACTCTGTTAAGTGAATTGTTTGAAACTCAGTAAGCATTTCCCATGATTTTGCATGTGTTGTGGTGATATCATTAAATCTCCTTTGCTGAAATGCCATCTTGAGTTTTGGAAAAAGAAGGAAATCACAGTGCTAAATCTGGTGAGTGGAGAAGGCGTGAAGTGACAGTCGTTTGTTTTTAGCCACATAATGTGCAGAGTGAACAGGTGTATAGCATGAATTTGGTGGCAATTCAATGCATATTCAGGTTGTCCCGCAAAATCCTCTGAACTCACTCAAATGAAATTCCCAACATATCAGTAACTTCACATATACTCATTATTTTGCTTTTTGGAACGAGTTTCCTCACTGAATCCACGTTTTCATTGGTTTGGCTCATCAGTGAATGTCGCAAGTCAACAGAGGTCAGACCACTTTTGACCTTGGAAAACCACTCAAAAACGTATGTTATTCCCATTGTCTGCTTTCCAAAAGCTACTTTTAATGTTTCAAAAGTTTTCTTAGCATTTTTTCATAACTGAACACTCCAGTGCCAGCATTGGTGCCTGGTATGATAATGTAACAATTTAAGGTTACTAGCTTGAAACTTGTCAATGTTGGCCACCTTTCGTTCCATCATAGCCAACCAACTAAATACACAGGTGGCCATCTGAGAGAAACTTATTGGATCCAAAGTATTTGTGTGTTAATATAATACACATACATTAACTGCGTGAACGAGAATATTAATCTATTTAGTATTAAACACACACTTTTATAAGATTATGTTGTTTGAAGTTCAGCAACAATAATTGCATTCACTTGATAAAAAATATTCATTGATTTTTGACTGTCTTGTTGACAACTTACCTGCAGTCCCCTGTGACTCAATACTGTTGTACAGATTGCATGCGAACTTAGGTTGCTGGGCTGAGGACTATGCAGTTACTTGAGACACACACTGACAAACTGCTTTATGGCTAGGTAGAGGTAATGGCCTGCTTGATTTCTATTCACTACATCACAGTTGTCATCACTATGCTATTTTCACAGTGTGCATCTGCAACTGTTCTTCCATTTCCTTGAAAATTTCTTCCAGAATTTCATCTAGGGTGGAGGGCACTTTGCCATGTACGATGAGATCAGTGTTGTTACTTTCAATCTAATTGATTGACGGTAAGTCCTTCTAAACATCCAGCGGCAGACAGCATGTCACTTGTTTTAGCCCTGTATCTTCCTCACAGCCTTCATTTTTTCTCCTGGTGGTTATTAAACTCACTCATCCAAAGTGCTTCACAGTTGTTTGCCTTGAAATCCCTGGTATGAAGGTTGAACTTCACATGTTATATTTTGTGGAATAACTTCACTGTTACATTACTCATCACTTTTGTCACAGAGTGACTGGTAGCATTGTCAACAAGCAGCAAGATTTTCTGATTTTGTGTTCTGATCATATTATTCATAACTTCAAGCAATTCTTTAAAAATTGTGTGGGATTATCTGCCTTTTTATTAGAATGCCACTCAAGTGGAAGATGCTTGGTGTCTGTCCATTGTTCTTTGAGTGCATGAGGACGTGCAGCATTACCAAAAACTAGAGGCTGTAACTTTTCACCATTAGCACCACAACAGAAAAGAACAATCTTTCCTTGGATTGTTTTCCACCTTTACATTTTTCTCCTTTCTGAATCAAACTTTTTCTTGGCATTTGTTGATCAAACAATCCTGTCTCATCTGCATTAAACTGATTTGACAGTGGGTATTTATTTGTACCTGGTACAGTTTTGCCTTCCAGTCTTTAGTCACTTGTACTTCTATTCTGGCTGACTAACCAGATAGGAATTGAAAGTTAATGTGACATTTTCTGATTCATTCAAGCCATCCATTGCTTGCCTGAAAATTTTCAACATGCAGCCTGTTTTGCCATTTCCTTGGCTTTTGTTTGAATCATTGGTCCAGTAACCAGGACATTCATGCCACAATATTTTAGAAAAAATCATAGTGTTACAGCATGAACATTGTCATTATCTGTTCTTCATGGTTTTCTTTTCCAGTTGTTACTGTAGTTTTCTTCCCAAGCCTTCAGTATTACTTCCCTGTTTTTTTATGTTCTCACCAGTGAATTTCATAACACGGAACTGCACAGTAGTTATACACTGACTAACACCATTCTCAATTTAGCCCAGTGCTTCTTGTTTTCTTCTCCATGTTAAACTAATTTAACCTTTTTTTACCTAGAGCCCGTGTTACGTTTTCACAGATTTTTAAATGTTACAAAGTAACAACCAGCTGACACTACAAAAGTTGAACCTTACAGTGTCACTTGTGTAAATGTTTAGCTCGGAGTGCAAAGAGATGTAATCGAGATAGAGAGCAGTTGCATTACAGTAAACCCTGTCAATGAGTAGGGTGTTGAAGTGCCATACAGTTGTGTATCAGTTTGACCAGAAAATGCCAATCTGTTGTCCATATTTGTGGAGAAAGGATGGATGTTGAGTGAGCAAGCAACAGGTAGTTCCACTAATGAATGAGAATTTGGCCCATATATAGTATGGCACAGAAACTATGTACACAAATCTTTAGGTCAGCCAACACATGGAGGTTGAACTGTCATGATGTCTTGGGTCCTGGTAAAGGTGTGAACCATTCGCCTCACAAATACAACTTAAAAGTGTTGCTACTTGAGCTGTTTTGCCTACTTTCTCATGTTTGTTATTGCTCATCTCAGCTTCAGTAATAATTTCACAGAAAACCTTGTCGGAATGGTTTCACGTACAAAATTAAGAGTATTGACAGCTTTTGAATGTGCAAACCAAGTGCATGAATGCAGTTTAACTCAATCAGTATGTGTGTATGGAGTATGTTCATGCTTATGGTTTTAAACTTTCAGAGTTACAATGAGACATAAATTGTACATTTTTTTCAGTAGCATGTTGTTCTAAATTTCAGTGTCCACTTTTTTTTATATAAGAGTAATGAAACTAAACGTAAAAGGTCAAGTGGGAACAGAAAGTTAAGGAAGGTCACACAAGAAGGAAGAACATCGAAAGTTGGATGGAGAAGCTCTGGAAGGACAGAAGTGATTGTTAAGATGACTCAAATAAAGTGGAATTGTCTGGGAGGGAATGAGGAGTTGTCATGGACACTCATGATGTATGACAGAATGAACCAGCAGGATCATGGAGATAGTGTATTATGGCCAGCTGCAGTATAGTGAATCTGTGCCCTGTATTCCCATCCAACAATCTAGTCATTGTGTTTGGATGATTTTGGTGGTAACCATGTGATAACTTTAACTAGAATAAGTGCTTTGGGCTGATGAACATGGTTCAGCAGGGGCTGGAGGAGAATACAACAGTAAGCAGAGTGGGAAGCTTCAAGTGCTGTCATTGTCACCATCCATGGGATCTATTTCTGACCTCAGTATAAAAAGAGTTTTGTAAATTTTTAATGATCTAAAGTTCCAGTTGAATAAGATATTTAAAATCTGATATTAATGTCTTGTTGTAGAACTATGAAATTAAAGAGCCATCACTGCTGTTAATTTTAATATTGTATGTACCATGCATGATGCAAAATTCAGATTATTGAACCAAACTTACATGCACTGACTGTAAGGTTGGTTTGATAAATTGAACTGCTGTTAATGTCACTTTGTATGTATGACTGAACTGTATTAAACGAAGGGTGACAGACACAACTGATGTAATGAACATGACAAGGAGTGAGTGCAATTCTTACACAAAATGTCTAGCTGCCATTATCAAAACTACAGCTAGACTCTTGCCATTGTATTCCATACAGCTGCAGGAGACTGGGTTAGGAATTTTCTAATTAACCATAATAGAAGAAGCAGCACTTTTACACAGTGTACAGAAAGTGACAGGGTTTTTTTTTAGCCATATGCATACTAACATAACACTTAAATAAAGGTTAAGTCAGATATATTGTGCCAGTTGAAAAGTAGTATGTTTGTGTGTTGAAAATTAATGTGTGATTTGGCACGTTTGATAGTAGATTTGCAGTATCTTTTGCTTATCTGAGGTCACAGTATTTATCTTGCAGTTCTGGTGAACTTCTGTCTGACCACAGATGGAAGAAAAAAAACTTGAAATTCTCAGTAAGATGGAATGCAGCCTCATTACATTAGCAGTCTGCGTGAGTAAATCAAAGAGAGGTTTTTTGTGCAAGTTGTGTTGCCCAATTTTTTTAATTCAGATAATGAAGTTTACTACTCTTTGAATTTTCTTATGGGATTATGCCAGAAGTGCCACATTGGGTGTTGTGTGCTGGTGAGCAGCGTGGAAGAAAGACTGCTGACCACTGCATTTGTTGAAATCAGTTACTGGCTAGATATGTCATACCACACATGCATGTGCGTATGTGAAACAGTTTATAGAGACTGCTTTATTATTTCTGTGTTCTGTTTCTTCAGTATGTACACTTGTTAAAAAAAATGAAGTTTCCTAAAATCTCTCAATCACTTTCTGGACGTCTGTGTTTCATATAACTGATAATATCACAAAACATGAAGAAGCTGCTGTTATACTTTTGAGCATTCATATCCCATATGGTCATTTTATATTACTTTACTGCCTTGTGTCAGAGGATCACTGCATAAAATACTCAATCTCAAAAATCTCCTCGAAGATGTATTCATATGACAGGTCTTTGATCTGTATGTCCTGCAAGATAAATTTATCCGTCCTGCAACTATCAAATTATTTTAGATCAAATATCATTATTAATATTCGTGTATGATCAGTAATAGAATTTCATAAATAAAAGTATGATATCCACAAGTATTGTTCTTAATCATGTGGCAGAGCAGAATTAGGACCTGAAGGTTATTATCTTCTGGGATGTGATATGGTGTAGTCACATAGAAATTTACCATTGTTTTGGAGGAACATTTATCCTCCATCTTAAGGGTGGGAGAGTTTTGTAAATTTCTACCCGTCTACACTGCTTCAAATCCCATAGTCACCACTGTGAGAATGTCATACCTTACACAGGAATAGGAGAGTTTGTATAAGACTTTCTGTGGAATGTTCCTGTTAAATTTAATATATGCATTATTTTGCATACAAGGATCAGTGGTGCAAAAATTGATGTCTGTTCTATTAAACTGTAGAGAACAAGAAGATTATTTTCCAATTTTAATGTTAAGAGCAGGCTTGTGTAGCCTCATTTTCCTTGAAAGGGAAAAAAGTAGGCTTATGGGATCATATTGCATGTATGTTGAAAACCAGTGCTATTATGTTCTGTGCCCATGCTATTCCAGGACATACATTGCACTGTTGTAATGCTTGACAGTATGTGCATGTGTGTGACCCAAATGCTGTACTGCTTAGTTTGTTACGATCAGTAATAACACAATTAATAGTATTTCTTTTTGCAGTTTATGCTTTCCCCTAATATAGTGATGAAAATTTCTTCCAGCAAGTTTTTATTTTGTGAGTGAAGCTTTGTCTTGGGGAAGGAATCTGGTATGAGTGTGTTTGAGAGGGTGCTGAGGATCCAAGAGAAATTAAATAATAGAATATGAAGAGAGTTACACTTGTCATCAGTCAGATGATGTTACAGTTAAGATCACATTGGTCAAGTGTGCAGTATGCTTGTTATAAACAGTAAGTGCAGGTAAGAATTTTATGAAAAATGTTGGAGCACTTTAGGTGATTTGGGAATGATAATATTATTTTCTTTGCTGAGCTGTGTGTGTAATTTTAGTCAGCACATAATTAACAGAATGAAATTACTACTAGTACCACCACCTCTGGCAATAATTATTTGGAATTTAAATTTTTTTAAAGCCGATTTAAATCATAGTAAAAAGGTAAAGTGGTACCGTTACAGGCCCGGTGTGGCCCAGAGGGTGGGTAGAGGTATAGCTCTACTCTTCCATGACCGGCACTAGAAGGGGGTGAGTGGTCAGCAGCACGCCCCGGCCGCATTTACCCCCAGGAAAGACCCGGTACCCATTGTACAGGAGGCTGGGTGGGCCCCAGGGCCGGTCTGGACGGGCGAAAAATCTCGTCCCCACATGGATTCGATCCCGGACCGTCCAGTCCGTAGTCGCTATACCGACTGAGCTACCCGGCCCACATTTAAATCATAGTACGTTTTTCATTCCTGAGTCTTTTGGGAATAATCCGGCCAGCTTTGTCACGTGAAGTTTGCCAATAGTTAGCATTTCCCTTGAATGGGTTATGAGCCCAGAGCAGGGTAAGTACAGTGGTAGGATTGCTACCTTTAGCCTCTGGACAGACATGTTTTGGGATGGCATTTCTAACATTCTTGATGAAACAATTGTATCACTGTGACTTGACAGTCATTGCCACGTGTGTGGGAACGGTCGCAGAATGCCCCATGATAGATTACCGAGAATACAAAAAAAAAAAAAAAAAAAAACCCCAATCAAAACAGCAGAAAAAAAAAAGCGCA
>Ga0123355_10001288_pt1 | contig 35001 bp, 23 predicted proteins | sample TergutEmb28metaG_3_FD_89872 | JGI IMG/M metagenome (GOLD analysis project Ga0123355, IMG submission 89872) | Embiratermes neotenicus P1 segment gut microbial communities from Petit-Saut dam, French Guiana - Emb289 P1 | ecosystem: Host-associated > Arthropoda: Insects > Digestive system > Gut ...
GGAGTGAAGCGACGAAGCAATCCAGGAAATAGTGGAATACTCATGTTTCTGGATTGCCGCGTCGGGCTAAAGCCCTCCTCGCAATGACGAAAAAGAGGTTTTTTGACAGCCTGGGGGCGGCAACCTGCCGCCCGATTGTAAAACATGTTAGCATGTTGCAATTTACACCATAGGCGGGCGGCAGGTTGCCGCCCCTACGTACAAAATTAATTATACAGCTCGTCCACAGAAAGCTCCGTTACCACGCCGTCTGTAGACAAACTACGTGCCGCAACACGCAGCATATTGTCCTGCCCAACATGGAATGTTACTTTCACTTTCTCCTGCCCTTTTGGCCCTTGAGGTATGCCGCGCAGCGATGTCCCCGCAAGGCGTTTCATGCCCTCTTGGTTTACTTTTTGGTTCTTATCTTCCGGCTTTGACATGGTGCTTTCGTATACAACTATGGCCATACTGGTTACGTCGTCGAAGTTGGTCATAAGCAGCTCGGAGGCATCTATGGTCAAGCCATCTTTTGGGATATCCTGCCCGGCTTGTACAATTTCCATAAAGCGGCGGCCCGCTATTTCTAAGCCCAGCGGGTGAATGGTACGCTCTTGCACCACCGGCCCGCGTACGGTAGGCATCATTATCATATTGCAATAATGCGCCGCGCCTTGCGAAATGCTTAACGCAGGGCTAATGCGCGACCGGTACGGCTCTTTTTTAAACCGCTCGGTAATTTTTTCGCCTACATATAATATAGAAGAACTTCCGCCAACTAAGAACACTTCGTCGATATCCGCTTCGGTTAGCCCGCCCGCTTCAAGGCAGTGGCTCACGCAGGTGAGTGTTTCTTCAATTAAATCACACACATTTTTGTCACGGAATTTCTCAAACGCTTCCGGGCTGTCGCCAAGGGCATTTATACGCTTGTGCTCTAGGAACTGCTCCCGCGTAATTTCCATGTTGATATTTACAATGCGCGGCTCTTGAATCAGCGGCGCCAGGGTTATTTTTGTGGATTTTGTTTGAGAAAGACGCTCTTTTGCCTGTGTTGCGGCTTGCTGCAAGCGCACAAGGGCCACTTTTTTCTGGCGTTTAGAAACGCCGTCGTCCGCCGTATCGTCAAACAGGTCTATTTCTTCGTTGGTTAACTTTTTAAATTCTTCGTAAACCATGTCCATGATAATTTTGTCTATATCGTTGCCGCCTAAGTTGTTGTCACCATAGGTGCTTACAATAGAAATGGTTGGTTCGCCCGCTTCTTCTGTTTTAATTTCTAATACGCAGGCATCAAAAGTACCGCCGCCAAAGTCGTACACCAGCACTTTTTTGTTAGCGTCCTCGTTTACCGCATAGGAAATGGCAGCGGCGGCAGGCTCCAGACGCAGGTAAATGCTTTCCGGATCAAACCCCGCAAGTACTGCGGCGTCTTTTGTCATTTTCTTTTGCTTGTCTGTAGAGTTGGCCGGTACGGTAATCACACAACCGGAAAACTCGCCGGAAATGCCAAGCTCCTCTTGCGCGTATTCGTCTGCTCTTTGCTTTAAGCAGCCCAAAATTTCCCCCGCAATTTGCTCTGGGGTAAATTGATACTCTTTGTCGTCTACCATCACGGTTAGCTTTTGGTCGCTGCCCAAGTACCGCTTGATTGATAAAATGGTTGACATAGGGTAAATAATTGCCGCTTCACGCGCTTGCACGCCAAAAATGCGCGACAGTTTGTTTTCGTCTTCCGGGTCGGATTCGAATTGAATGGCTGTAGGGAAAATATTTGAACCATCAATTGGGATGGTTTGCGCTTCCCCTTCTTGGAAATTATAGATGCTTACTACCGAGTTGGTGGTGCCAAAGTCGATGCCTAAAAATAACCCGCGTTCTGTGTCTAGTCCTAAAGTACCCATTTTGTGCCTCCTTGTGTGTTTTTCAAAATATCTATTCAATGTAAATATACGTTGCTTGGCTCAATATTGTATGTTTATCATAGTATTACTTTTTAAGCAGTGTATTCTTGCATTGCTTTGTTGCTTAATTCCCGCAGGCTTATATTTTCGTCCTGAAGACCTGAACGCCATGCAGTATAGTCAAATGGCTCACGGATAATTAACGAAACAAAACGTTCCGCATCTACTTTGCCTAGTTTATCAAGCAGTATTTTCATTCCCTCTGTTTTCACGATAGTATCAGTACGCATAATTAGACCTCCAATTCTCTCACAAAATCAATAGGATTCTGAACAATAATTTCATTTATGGGCTTGTTCAAAAGCCCTTTATCTACGGTTATTAAGCGGTCACAGCCACCTATACATGCGCAAGCAACATGCAATGCATCATATAACTTTACACCACGCTGCATAAGCGATTCGCCTAAAAGGATAATATCCTCAGATTCTTTTATATGCATTACCGCAAGTTCTTTCCAACCGAGCACACTATCCCAACGCACTTCAAATGGATTCCGATTATTTTCGTATTCCAATACATAAGACCATGCAAGTGTAAAACGCTTACTTAATATTTCCTGCTGTATAAATAACTTTGCCTGCGACTCTAGGCTTATTCTTAGCTGTGTTTGATCATCAAAAGGACGATTGAAGCTACAGTTGTCAAGATATACTAACAATTCATCACCTATTCTGTATGTGACAGATTTTATCTTTAGCGATTAAGCATATAAATAGTACGCTTAATCGCATAGAATTGCAAGTTTATAGTGTATTAAAGCCAGTTTTTTAGTCTAACTTTCGGTAGTGTTAACTTAGCGGCATAATTAACCACCCCCTGATAGCACATTCAATGTGCTATCAGGGGGTAGACAACAATGTCACCCCCTACAAAAATGTCAATTATGTTAAACCTGCTTTTTAACACAATTGACATAGACTTCCCCATATCTTTGGGCTATGATTATGATAATCTCTATGAAATTTAATGCGCACTCACAAAAAGATTCGTAAATTTTTCATAAAAACAAAGGAGGGATCATGATGAAAAAAACGAAAAAGTTCATCGCAATGTTCCTGGCACTGGTTCTTGCCATAAGCCCGCTTAGCAAAGTCACACTCAGGGCTACTCAAGATGTATCGGAGTTTGCAGTTACATTGGGTGATGATGTGGATGGTTTGGCAATCAAGCCCGTAACGTTATTGGAAGGGCAAGTTTGGACAGGCAAATCCATATTTTATCACCATCGCGACGAAGACCCGATACCCGAGGGACGAGCCACCGTTACGCTTTTTGCGTGGGGCGCTACGTTTACCAATGTTGATGACGAAGAAACCCTTGGTGCGAGTGCGGATTTAGACTTCATGAGATACTCCGCCGTTACTATAGGCGAAGACTCGCTAATGGCAAGTACTGCTGCCGTAGACGAAACACCGGCAACAGAGGGTGAAACGCCGGCGACAGAAGAAGAAACACCTGCTGCCGAGGATGAAAACGCATCCACTGAGGAAGAAACACCTCCCGCCGAAGGGGAAAACACGTCAACGGAAGACGAAACACAAGCCACCGAAGATGAAACTCCGGCAACAGAGGACGAAACGCCTTCCACCGAAGACGAAACCCCATCTACTGAAGCGGAAACACAAGCCACCGAAAGCGAAACAGAATCTGAAACATTGCCGCTTCTATATGAAGATGGCGACTTCGAAGACTACTCATTCTTCATGCCTTTTGCAGAAACAGTACACATGCCGCTTGACCATGACCATCCATACTTAGTCATTACAGACAACCTGAACGAGTTCAAGTTGGATGCAGACACCATTGAGTTTGTTGATATGTACGGTACCACGCATTCAGTTACCCTAGGTACCCCTATTTCTTTCGGCTCGGACTTGGATGGCAACGAAATCTATTCCTTGGTCGAAAAAGTATTCAACGCGGAACTCACCATCCCCACCAGAGACAGCTACGATATCGTCTGGACTATCCATCAGGATCTTTTCGTTCCGGATATGGTTTCCATCTCCTATGAAATTTACCTGGACGAAGATGAATTTTTTGCACCCAGAACGTACTTTTCCGGGCCTGCGGCATCGGCCAAATATTTTCCAAACCCGGAAAACCGCCAGTACTATGGTGTACACGTAACCGTATTCGACGCATTTACCCTCAGTAGTATGAACTGGGCAAAAGGTAAAGTTATCACCGGTATTATCCGCGACAGCGAGTTTGAGGGATATATTGGCGGCCATTACATTAAAGCGGGCCCGGATAACCCACTGGTTGTAACCATTATGGGTACCAATAGCGAGACACTATCCGGAGAAAAAGCCGAAGATTTCCCATTCCAACATGGTAATCCGTCCCACGCCAATAATAGAAAATGGTCGCCCAGTGCCGTCCGCGTGGAAGTCAGGGTTGGCGCAACCTTATACTACTATTACTTCGACGTGTTCTATGAATGGTACGATGGCGGGCCCGGTGTAAGTGATAAACGTACCGGAGAAACCATTCCTTTCAGAGGAGACTATAAAATTCACAAATTCACCGTCCGCGACATGCAAGGTTTGGGCCTTGACATCGAGTACGAATTTCTTGTTCAAGGAGATTCCCCCGGCGGAAACGTCGCTACGTCTCCCGGCGGTAGAACGGTTCGAACCAACGAGCGTTACCAAATACCTTATACCCCATCCCCCGACAACCCGCAAACACCATATAGGTGGGACGGAAGCGCCATTGTGGCAAGCATGGATGTAGTTGCGGAAATTGCGCTGAATGTGGCTGATGAACTGTCCGGTACAGTTATCATCCATAAATCCATCGTCAACTTGATAGACTTTATACCGGATTATAACTTGACAGACGACTGGGATGTACACGACGATACTTGGTTTTATGTCCGGGTAAAAGACCTGAATACCGGGTTATATGTGCTGTTCCACCCACCCGCCGGCGGGCCGTCCGCGGGCAATAACGATTGGACATTTAACACCTTTGGCGATGCAACCCCTAATAATGCAACCCTAGTCTGGTTTTCCGCAGATGTAAGTGCCCAATTACTTGAGGTGCCTATCCATTCCTTAGGAACCGATACCGAGGCACGATATGTTTTAGAGGAAGTAATGCCATTCGCAACCCGTGGGCTCGTCAATCCCGTATATAGTTATGCAGAGGACTTTGAAGACCCGGCAGACGCTTATTTTGTCGTCTTGCAAGACGATGAAGTAGAAATTACTGTAGTCAACGAGTTTAACCATGGTATCGGGACGCTGACCATTCGTAAACTGCTTGGCAGCTTCGCTGCCGACTGGAATGTAGCCAGAAGCGACTTGTTCTATGTGCGCATTTGGGATGTACAAGCCCAAAACTGGCTGATGTTCAAAAAAATTGCAGAGGGAGACGACGCAGAATTCCCGGGTACGTTCCATTGTGTGGGCAACCACTGGTATGGTTTTACCGAATTCTATGAAGGCCCGGTAATGCTGGAAATACCCATACCTGCCGACGGTACACCTGTTGTTCTTTCTAACTTATGGACATGGGGCGAGTACGAGGTCGTAGAATTCCGAAGAACCCGCGAAGATGCGCTCGACCCCATTACAGGCCAACCAACCGGCGTGGATATATTTGCTGCTTGGGATGTTTGGTGGGCCACCATGCCCCGTGATATTGGCGGCGCAAACGATGGCGGCAGACCCGGCTGGTCGCAGCGCGATTATAACGGTGTAGAAACAGGATGGCTCAACCACCCCGACAGAGATGATGTAAGGGTTGGCTTTGGCCGTTGGGAAACCTACTGGGAGCGCGTTCCAGAAATGCGTACTATAGGGCACCCCAGCGACTCTGATTGGCCTGTAACCCGTCCGGAACAAGACGGCAAGCCGGCCACACCGGCAATGACATGGGACGAGTTCCATTTATCGGATTTGCACTGGGCTGTTGAATTTAGCGCAAGCAACGGCACCGAAGTACTCACACCATTTGACAATATCGATGTAGATATAGTCAACCGGTACAAATACGAAGCCGGAAACATGTTTATCTACAAAGTACTGCCAGACTGGGTAGACCCGGTGGCATTTGAAGCCGGCAAAGTCGTACCTGTAAGCTCAACATTCCCCGGGGCGGTCAGAAGCCATCTTCCTTGCTGGGGTATCAATAATACCACCGTATTCCAAGCCAGAGTCTATTGCGACCCGCAGCTAAACGGCATACGAAACCGCCTGATATTCCAAGAAATATATACAGGCCCCGGCCTTCCCGTTGCCTATCGCAACATTGGGCATATAGAATACGGCACCGGCAATGTAGTTATTCACGACGAAGTGAACGATAAGGATGTAAGCTGGGTAGACATCATACGGTTTACTGTAAATAGCCCGGCTAATTTAATTAATTTGCCTGTTACAGACACGGAAGAATATCCGCCAAGGTGGAGCCACAACTATATTATAGAAGAATATTTCACCAGCTTCAGCGGCCATATAACCAAAACTCTAATGTACAATCTAGGTTCCAGCTTACCGGTAGAAATGACCGGAGCAGTACCTGCGGATAGCGGCGAATCCATGCATGTACGGGTATTCAACCACTATGCACATGGTGACAGCATCGTTATTATTGATAAAAACCTGCTGGGCTTCCCGGAAGAATGGGACATTGACAGGTTTACCGAATTCTATGTACGCATCACAGGCGCAGACATTAATGAGCCTTATGATGATTATGGTATTTTGGAATTTGTTAAATTCAGCGACGGTTCCTTTGGATGGCTTGACGACGGAATAGAAGAGGTAGATATACCGGAAGGCTTAACCATTGTTGACGAAGGGCCGATAACCTTCCTTCCATTCAGCCAAAATCGTGAACTCATGCTAAGAAATATGTCTGAGCAAATGCGTTTTGCAGTGGAAGGCAGCTTACGCTACGAATGGGACCCGGATGAAGTGGATCTTCGTAATACAGTACTTGGGCCTGTACAGGGACGATGGATGAACACCCCTACGGGCACACGTTTTACCGAATCGGATTTCCAAGAGTTTGTTCGTGTTGGCGCCGTAGGCGACGTCACGCTTGAAGCAGGAGATGAAGTAGAAGGCGGCTTTGTATTCCGCCCAATTGAAAACTACTTCCTCCCCGGCCTTTTCTCACACACACTAACCGAGCAGTCCGGCAGCCGGCTTTCCTTCCTGGAAGGCCACCCGGGAATGGACGTTACCGAACGCGGAAACCTGGTAGTGGCATTCAACAACCGGTGGGAGCACGGGCGCGGAACGCTTGAAGTGCATAAACACCTGGTAAACCCACCTTCAGGTATTACCGAAAGCACCGTATTCAATGTAAATATTTTCGACAGCACCTATGCTCCAGGCACACCTTTACGTTTTCTTCCTGCGTCTGCCCTAGTTCCTTATGCAGCCAGACCGGAATTGTCCCATATTGATTTTGACAGCCTCGAACCAAACACTTGGGTGCTTGTATCCAGATCTGTTGCCGACGGCTTAGTTCCGGCATATGTATGGGTAGCCGGTGTACCGGCACTTTTACCAAGAATCACTTCCGACATTCCAATCAGCGAAGAAGCACCTGCCGTTATATTGGATTTGTGGGCAGGCCGCAGATATGTGACCAGAGAAGTCAGTTACATTCATCCGACCTTGGGCTTAACAACTATCCCCACCCACGACCCGGATATTGGCTTAATATCGGAAGTACCGGAAGATATGCAAGTGCTGTATTCGCAGCACGGCTGCGCATTGTGTTACGACCTTTTAACAATACCTCCCGGGCACGTGTGTCCAAGAATTATATGGCATGGCGATGTATTGCATAAAATTGTAACAAACCTTTGGAACCCGCCGGTATACAGAGTCATATACCACGGCAGCGGCAATACAGGCGGCACCGCCCCTGTAGACACCGACAGCCCATACGAAGCCGGCGAAACAGTCACCCTTTTGGACAAGGGTACGCTGGTAAGGAGCGGCTATACGTTCCTGGGCTGGAGCAGACACCGCGGGCGCGGACGCATATACGACCCCGGATATACCTTTACAATGCCTACCCACAATGTACACCTTTACGCCAGATGGGCGGCTATCTCCTACTTTACAGTCACTTACGACGCAAATGGCGGCACAGGCGATGTACCTGTAGACAACAACGCATATGAAGCCGGCGATGAAGTAAGGATTTTAAGCGGCTACGACGGCGAAGGCGCACATCTTCTTGAAAAAGAGGGCTATACGTTCGAGGGCTGGTCTTTTGACCCCGACCAAGATCCCGATGAAGACGGTGTGTTTGACCCCGACGGCTATCCGGGCTGGCTATTCCAACCCGGCGCATTCGAAATGCCTGCCAATAATGTCACCCTTTACGCCGTATGGCGCCCCGGTAGCGGCGGAGTAACCGATTCAATCCTGGGTATAGAAAAAGAAGCCGATGTAGACACAGCTGCCGCAGGCGACACAATCAACTACACCATCACCGTTACAAACATTGGCAATATGGACGCATACAGTATCACCGTCATAGACTTTATCGACATAGATAAAGTGGCATTTAACCTTGACGATTTGCTCATAGACGGCGCAGCAGTGGCCTTCCCCAACAGCGCAATTTTTGACGACACCACAGGCGAATTGCGCGTGTACTTGGCAGAAGTCTTGCACAACTACGAAAACGCAATAACCATCACCTTCTCAGTAGAAATACTGGAAGCCGCCGCAGGTTTAACCGTAACAAACGTAGCTGTTTTAGAAGACTCCGAAGGCGAGCCCGCCGGCTTCCCATCAGATGAAATAGAAGTTGAAATCGACCCAACTCCCGGCCTGTTCAGAGTATTCTACCACGGCATGGGACACACCGATGGCGACGCACCGGTTGACGATAACCAATATGCAGAAGGTGACGGCGTATATATCCTACACCACGGAGATATGGTTAAAGACGGGCACGTATTCACAGGCTGGGGTTTAGCCGGCGAAAAACTGGAAAGCTTTAGCTTCGACCCGGACAGACACGCCTTGTACAAAGCACCCGCAATGCTCCGTATGCTTTACGACGCCGAACCGCATGAAGTATGGGCAGTGAACGACGACCCACTGGAAACATTCATTATGCCTTCCGGCCATGCGCACCTACACGCCATTTGGGAGCCTATAGAAATTGACCCAACGGCCCCAACTTTGGCAAAATCAGCCAACCGGACTACAGCCGCTGTAGGCGATATCATCAACTACACCCTTACAGTGCACAACCCCAACGCCGATACGTTGCTAGACTTTGTGGCAGTGGACAGGTTAAATACCATGTTGGTAAGCTTCAACCTGGCCGATGTACGTATCAACGGCGCACCGGTGGCACTACCAAATAGCGCAACGATCACAGCCGGCATACTGCGTATTCACTTGGCAGAACTGCCCGCAGGCAATACGGTAATTACCTTCCCGGTAACAGTATTGCCGGAAGCAGCAGGCAGACAAGTGACAAACACTGCCATATTGGAAGGCCCGCCAGATTCCGGTGAAAACGGCGGCGGCGAGCGTCCTCAATTTGGCCCACCAACCAACACCGTGGAGGTGGAAATTGCAGGTACTCCGCCGGCAGGCACTAATTATCCCGGCAGGCCACATCATGAAAACACCCACACACCACTGCTGCCACCGGCACCACACACGCCGTTGACAACTCCGGCACTTCCGGGTACAGGAGACTTGCCAACAAACGCACCACCGCCGGGCGGATTCTTCATAGACGAGCATATCTGGTTTGTACGCGGCGACAGTAACAACGACATGCGGCCAAATGCATATACGTCGCGGGCAGATATAGCCGTTGTATTCTATCGCTTGCTGCGTCCGGAGTGGAAAGCATTCGAACCGGAGCCAAACCCATTTAATGACGTGACAGGTGACGAATGGTTTGGCCGCGCAGTGGGAATACTCGCCCATTACGGCATAATTGAAGGATACGAAGACGGCAGCTTTAGGCCACACAACCCGATTACACGCAAAGAGTTTGCGGCAGTTGTATCCCGCTTCGACAACTTGGAAGAAACAAACTACAACCCATACACCGACCTAGACCCGAACGATTGGGCACACAAGTATATCCTATCCGCAACAGCCAAAGGCTGGTTTGTAGGGCATGGCGGCAGGTTTAGACCGGATGCAAACCTGACCAGGGCAGAAATGGTCACCGCCATAAACCGCATACTACGGCGCAGGATATTGCTGGCAGATATCCCTCCGGGTGTGCACAGGTTCTACGACCTGGACGAAACGCACTGGGCATATGCGGATATTATGGAAGCCGCCCATACCCACATTTATGTACGCAACGCCGACGGCTACACCGAATTATGGGTAGAAATTTTGGACACAGGGCTGGCTGCACCGTATAATGAGTAGACACAGGAATTGTTAAAGCAATTTTCCGAACGTAATATAAAAAAGCGGCTTCGCCGCGCGTTTCGTAGAGACCAGTTTCCTAGCGGAACACAAAGCCCGGCTGCAAAAGCGGCCGGGCTTTAATAAAGGAGAAACGGCATGATTAAAAATTTTTACAAAGTAACCCCTGACTTGGTAGAAAACATCCACGATGGTGAAGGCGTGGTAAAAGTTTCACTGATAGCCGACAAGTTCACCACAAAAATGCAATTTCTGCATTACACTGTATTACCACCGGGTACATCAGTTGGTGTACACAAGCACGGCAACGATGAAGAATTTTATATAGTGCTTGAAGGTACGGGCGAAATGGAGTTGGATGGTGTAAAGCACGCGGTTTCCGCTGGGGATGTCATTATGAATGCCCCACATGGTTCACATGGATTGCGGAATGTGTCTGATACGGAAGATTTAAGGATTTTGGTTTTTGAGGTTAAGCAATAAAGATTTGTTGCAATCACCTTACAATCGGTGACAAATTGTGTCAAACCTGCGTCAGGCCTTTGAAAATGTCATATATTGCGGTACAATACAAGCATTTAATAATAGGATTGTATAATGCTTACAACAGAAGGAGGCACCTTATGAAAAAGAAACTTGCACTTTTACTGGCCATCATTCTAACACTAGGGCAATTTAATGCATTTACTGCCCATGGCGTTAACATTTATGACGGCATTCCCGGCGACTTTGAGATTATAACCGGCGAAGACGCAGGCGACACATTGTCTACAGCAAGACCATTATTTTTAGAACCCGGTGAGGTTTGGACAGGCAAATCTGTCGCGTACAACCGCGATGAAAGAACCGTCACCATAACCCTTTATGCATGGGGGCAAGCTTACTCTACAGCGTACGGTGCCGAATTACCCCCGCTTTGCAGCAGCAACACATATGTAACAATCACAGACTGTTTGGGTGCGTTCACTTTTGCTGAGGTAGCAGACGGCAGGCAAAATGAGCTTACCCAAAACCCTGACAACACAGTAACCTGGAGAGTTAACCAAGATCACATAGTTGGCGGGGGTACTTCCATTTCCTATATTGTATACTTACGCGAACCTGCCACCGGTTGGGAAGCGGAATACTGGTATTTATCCGGTACAGGCGATTTCAGCTTTAGACCGGCCGTAGGCAACCCTTTTTACTGGACAAAAGAAGAAATTACACACAATGCATTTACGATGCACAACATGAACTGGAACAACGGCAATGGGCTTAATGGCGGCACCATTAACGATCATGAACTTGGTATAACCATTACATTTGGCGCGAACGGTATTCCCGCCAATCAAACTGTCTCCGGCAATTGGAATTCCGGGGCTTCTGTCAGCGTTTCGCATCCCGGCTCCATTGTTATGCCCGGTTCCTACGACTGGCATCTCTATTGGCCCGATCACAACCAGCCAAAAACATATATCTTCACAATGCGTAACCTCAGGGGCCCGGGAATAGATGCTATTTATGAAGTCAATTTTCCAAGACCCGGCGGGAATGAATCTTTCCCGGGTAACAGAATTTTTATCAGTGAAGAATATTTCCAAAAAGATTTTTGGGCAGGAGAGGAAGCCATTACAGGCGGCCTTGACATTTTTGCGCGTATTCAATTCCCAAGCTTGCCTATACCAAGGGGTACTTTGGGTGTATATAAATCATTGGTGGGCAACTTGGAAAACTGGAGCATTGGTGCAGATACCGAATTTACTGCTATTCTGCAAAACAGCAGCGGAAGTTATCTGACTTTCAGCGCAAACGGCACAAATGAATACGCATTTACCGGCCGGCTTAGCGACAGAGCCCATGCAACAGTCATTACTTTTTCTGAAAGCAGCCCCGCAATATTAACAGGTATTCCGGTATTCCAAAGTGATGGAGCCACACCGGAAGCATATATTATCGAAGAAGTATTTGCCTATGACATGCCATACTTGACCATTTCCTATACAAACGCCGCCGGAGATTGCGTCGAAAAAGGCTTTACCATCAGCCAAAACACCGAAACAAGCGTAACCGTAACCAACAATTTTATGTATGGTATCGGCAGGCTGGAGGTTAGGAAACAGCTTGACGGCTTCCTGTCAGACCATGCCATTACGCGTGACACGGCGTTTCATATCAGGGTGAGGGATATGAAAGGCGAATACTATCTGTTGTTCCACCACGACCTTGAAAGCGGCAACTTTAAGCGTGTCGGCAACCATGTACATGGGCTGACGGAAGCATATGACGGCGTACCTGTAATGGAAATCCCTATTACGGCGGCGCGTTCAGTTTTCTTAGAAAATCTATGGGCATGGGGCAATTACGAAGTCGTTGAAGTGATGCCCACCATAGACCTAGTAGAAGCACGGCTGCAATGGGAAGACTTTTGGCTGGGTACTACCGTCAATGGCCGCAGCCCGCTTGAATTGCGCCTTGCAGGGGCAGTTTGGGACGGCAGCGGGATAGACACGGTGATGAATAACTGGACAGAAGTAAAAGCGATTACAGAAAAAACCCTTGAACAATGGGCAGAAGATTACCATTGGTTCTGGGGCGTTAGATATTCCGATAACAACGGCAATTTGTATGCCGACCAAGATATGGTAGTCACCCTTACAAACCATTTCAAATACGCTTCCGGCAATTTGACCATTAGCAAAGCATTGGCCGGGCACTATAGCGATTGGGCTGTGGGGGCAGACACTCCGTTCTCCGCAAGGGTTTGGAGTGCCGATTTTATCGAAGCGGAAGATTCCTTTGAAAAAGGCAGCCAATTGGTGTTTGACCGTGTTACCGCAGGCGGCCGTGTTTACTACCGCAATATTGGCTATATAGACAGTGCCGGCATCACTCAATTTTACTACCAGGGCGACCTTACCATGGATTACGTAAAAGAAGTGCAGTTTAGCCAAAGGACACCCGCGCTTATTGTAAACTTGCCCGCCGGTAAGGATAAACACTATTTTGTTGAAGAAGTGCTGGCCTCACATCACAGCCACATCACCACAAGTTGCGCATTCAACAACCAAAACACTGATGGCATGGGCATTTTCTTTAACGCACCAGAATATACGACGCTTGCCGTGACTGTTACCAACCATTATTCATTTGGCACAGAAGGCCACACGCTTGTGATTGCAAAAGAATTGGATGGCTATTATGCAGACTGGGGCGTGGATAACGAGACTGAATTTACAGCCAATGTATTCTCTCCGACCGCAGAAACGCCATTACATTTTGTACCGGAGCAGGGCATGTTCAGATATGTACCGGAACATGAGCTTTCTGCCAATCCCGATGCAATAACAGACATTCCGTTTAGCGTAGTATTTCCAGCTTACCTTGTCGGCCTTAACCCGCTTGTGGATTACGATGTAAAAGAAGTGACCAGGGATGATGACTTCACTGAATTTACATTTTCTACTTCTATAGTAAGGCCGAACAGAGCTGAAGACGAATATATAGACGGAAATACCATAGCCACGATTACAAACACCTTTGCAGCACGCGCTTATTATGTGCGCCACTTTATAGACTGGCCGGATGACCGTGGCCGTCAATATATCCCTACCGCTACCAGGCGTATACCAGGGCATCTGCGCAGAAATTTTACCCCAAGGCCTGAAAGTCCGGCACCTCCTGTGCCGCTTGCGGCAGGGTTCGCGACGTTTTCAGGTGTAGGAAGCGTACTTCCGCTTCCGGCCGTATCCGCACTAATCGGCTCCAATACCGAACTATCCGCACTCAATGCGCCTGCCTATGAAACACCGTGGTACTGGGTAGAGGCGCTTTTGGAGAAACCTGACGTTTTGGCGGCGATGAACTACGTTCTCACCGAATCCTATTTTTCGGCATATGGAATAGAGTTCTACGATACCTGTATAGACAGCCCTATCAAGACAGGCTCAGGCAACGCTAACGAACTGCACAAAATATATGTACTGATAGAAGACAACCCAACGGAAGATGAACCGACGGAGGATGAACCGACGGAGGATGAACCGACGGAGGATGAACCTACAGAGGATGAGCCAACTGAAGACGAGCCGACCGAAGATGAACCGACGGAAGACGAGCCAACGGAAGATGAGCCCACCGAAGATGAGCCTACAGAGGATGCACCAACCGACCAACCGACCAATGACACACCTACAGGCGGCCTGCCAAGCGATGAGCCTGCAAGACCTATGCCGGAACCGCCTACCGATTATCCTTTGGACGACACATCAACGCCACTGCTTCCGCTGGTTCCGCGTCCGCAGCCACTGCCAGGTTCTCCAATAATAGGCGAAGTACCGGTAAACATGCCACCACCCGGCGAATTTTTCATAGACGAGCACATCTGGTTTGTGCGCGGCGACAGCCAGAACAACTTCCGGCCTAATGCATATACGTCACGGGCAGATATAGCCATTGTGTTCTACCGCTTGCTGCGCCCGGAATGGAAAGCATTTGACCCCCAAGGTACACCATTTAACGACGTAACAGGCGACGAATGGTATGGCCGCGCAATAGGAATCCTCGCACACTTTGGCATAATCGAAGGGTACAAAGACGGCAGCTTTAGGCCGCACGAGCCGATTACCCGCAAAGAGTTTGCGGCGGTTGTATCCCGCTTTGACAATTTAGAAGAAACAAACGTAAACCTATACACCGACATTGACCCGAATGATTGGGCATATAAATATATTCTATCCGCAACAGCCAGGGGCTGGTTTGTAGGGCATGGCGGCAGGTTTAGACCTGACGCAAACCTGACCAGGGCAGAAATGGTCACCGCCATAAACCGCATACTGCGCCGCAAAATTTTGCTTGCAGACATCCCGCCACATGTGCATAGGTTCTACGACCTGGACGAAAGCCACTGGGCATATGCGGACATTATGGAAGCTGCCCATACCCACACTTATGTACGCAACGCAGACGGTGTTACCGAGATATGGGTTGACATTTTGGATACAGGACTGGATGCACCATATAACGAATAAATAATAATGCAAAGCCCGGTCAAGTAGCGACCGGGCTTTGTTTTGAGGTTAAGCAATATAGTCTTTTAAATTGAGAACGGGCTTCATGTCCGCTCTCAATTTAAAATGACTTTCCTAAATTCAGCGGTTTATGCTATAGCATACAAGACGGTTTTGAATTTAAACCGCTATACATACTACCAGGAAATAATTCCGGCCCTGTTTTGGCTATCCCATTCTACAGTTTTGTTTAATGCGTACATTACAAAACGCAACGGCACAAATACACGATCGTTTACAAACAATGGCATACCCATGCCATCCGGCAATGGTTGGTCTACAGGGAGTGTGAGTACATCTCCATTAGAAAGGTAAACTATTGCGGAGCGCGTATCGCTGCACCAGTCTACCTCCGCACCCGTTGCTTCTGCCAGTGTACGCAGCGGAATCATCATACGATCGGTAGCCGGATCGATAAATGGGGTACCGACACTTGTGCGTAATTGGCCATTCAATAGATACTCTGCATTGCCGACTGTAAAGATTAACCTGTTTACTCCGGTTGCCGGCGGTTGAGGTATCGGAATAGATAGAACCGCTGTTCCGTCACCGTCAGCTTCATCATACAGTATATAATATGGGGGAGGATCGTCGGCAACTTCGTCATATAGCATATAATCCGGAGGCGTAGGTTGCCATCTTACCCAAGGGATTTGTGGCACTGGTGGTGATGGCTCCGGGATTGGTGCCGTTGGTAGTTGTGGCGGCGCTTGTGGAGGCAGTTGCGGCGGTAATGGTAGTTGCACAAGTTCTTCGCCTATCACTATGGTTATTTCTTGGGTTGTGCTTCCACCCATATTTTCGGCGGTAACTATGAAGGTAAATACGCCATTTTGAGTTGGTACACCTTCAATAACACCTGTTGTAGCGTGAAGCCTTAACCCTGGCGGTAAGTCGTCCGGGTTCACATGCCACAACATTGGAGAATGGTTGTTGCGTGTAGCCGTAAGCTGTGTGGTGTAGCGTTCGCCAATTTCTCCATTCGGTGCGTCTGTTGTGGTAATTACAGGCGCTTCAATGGTTGGTGCGGTTGCGTTTGCCGCAACATCTAAAATAGCATGGAACGCGGGTTTGGGGTCAAAGTTTGAATCGAACAATACTGGCAGCCCAACGGCGCGCCAGCTTTGATGGTCTGCCAAGCCCCAGATAGACACGCGCGGAATGTAATCGGCAAATTCTAAATAATAGCCAAATAATCTGGCATATACATCTGCCTGCGCTGCAAAGTAGGCAGGAATTTGATCCGTAGGGCGGGGCGGTGTTGTGCCGCCATGGAAGAATACGGTCAGGTCAAGCTCTGTAATACTTACCCGCCCTGTTGCGGCTACAAAACGCTCAATTGCCGGGCGCACATTGTTTATATTTGTTGTCCAGCCACCCATGTGGTAGTGGCTTTGCATACCAATGCCTTCAACTAGCAAGCGGCCGGTATATGGTTCGCCTGCGGGAACGGCTTCCGGGTTGTTTTCCATATCATAGGCCCAGCGCTCGTTTAACTGCTCTACCATTTGCCCAATGGCGTTGCGTTTTGCCGGAACTTCCTCATTGTAATCATTATAGTATAGTATCGAATATGGGAAGTACCTGCGGGCAAATACAAAAGCGTCATAGATAAAGTCGGAGGCATGGTCGCCCGGTTGTGGGTCTAAGTTGTTGTCATACGCGAGGTACCATGGCGAATCTGTCCGCAACTGTGTTCTCCAGTCACCGGCGTTCCAATCGTTTAAAGGCCCGCCCCAAGAGCCGCCGCCGGAAACAATTACTTCGTTTGCTACATCCCAGGAATAAAACGCGCCCAATGTGCCTTGCGCCGCAAAATGCTCGGACAACGTACGGATATAAAATTCCATGTTATCTCTGGCTTCCGCACGGGTCAGCGGAACGATTTGCCCGGCGGCATTCGTCGTACGGAACATCCAGTTTGGCGACTGTGAATGCCACACAAAAGCGTGACCAACAAGCGTAATGTCATTTTCTATTGCCCATTCCACAATGGCATCTGTTTGGGCAAAATTAAAATCTTCCGGAGCCGGACGGACAAGATTGCTGCCCGGGCCCGCAATGGCATCCGGTTTATGATGGTTTTCCGCCGTTATGGCGTTAAAATGGTGCAAGAAGGCTTCGCGGGTATTAAATTGGCTCATGACAGCGGATGTTGTACCCGGATAAATATTGCCGAACAGGAACCAAGGCGCAAATGTTTCGGCCAAAGATGGCAATGTCAAATCCCATTCCGGTGTGACAATTTCCTGTGCCCCGCCTAATAAAATTTGAATGTTGTCGATATAGTATACAGACGGCTGCTGTACGTTGTTGTTTACCCTAAATCGGAATATAAGATGGTCTACAGACGCGATAGTCGTATCCACCACAAATTCAACGGTTGTATTAAACCACTCATCCATAGGTGTACTTCTGTTAAGGTCCGGCACGGGCTGCGTGTTGGTTGGCTGGTGGGCCGCAGAGCCAAATACACCGTTAATATTAAGCCCCGGCCCTACAATTTCCCTTGAAACAACAGGCCCCGTGGGTGGGTTGGCATAGTTTATTCTTTGTACATCCGGATTTTCTGCAGATGGTACATATATATACCACGAAATTTGAACCACTGAACCCAACGGCAACGGCTCCGGCAGGTCGAAGCGCAGATAATTGCCGCCTCCACTGGTGTAGTCGCCTGTAATATTTTCCAGGCGGAAGGCGTAGGTATCATCCTGGCCATGGTTGGTTACACGTGTACCCTGCATTTGCGCGCCTGCGGAAATATAATTTTCATACGTTTCCCAGCTTGCGGGGTCAAAAGTAACGCCATGCACCACGTTAAATATCACGGGCTCGTCACCTATGCGCACTACTTCTATTTCATCCACGATAAAACTCATACCACGGCCTGCGCCGTTTGTTGCTATTCTTACGGCTCGCTGGTTTAGTATGGCTTGTTCAAGTGCGCTGTCTGACAAGCTTAGTGTCAATGTCCACTCGCCGCCTGCAAGGGTTGCGGTCTGGCCCGGATAAGCACCCCAAGGCTCTCGCGGCCTGGAAAACTGCATGGCGGCCCCTGCGGGCGCTGCTCCTACAATACGCCCGCTTGCCCTAAATTCATAGGTGGCACCGGGCACTAAATTGAGTGGACTAAATAAAATATCAAGCCCAAACCACTCTCCGGTGTCTGCCGGTCTGTTCGTCACTTGAATGGCATTCATGCCTTCCGGGCTTTCCACTATGGTGAAAATTGGGCTATCCGAAGCTTGCAAGTGATTGGATATGCCATCAAGCTGCACATTGTTGAAAGTGGCATTTAGTGCAAGTGCCTGAACATCAATATCCGTTGAAAGCCGCCATATATCTGTTTCGTCTCCCTCATCCGGTGGAGGCTCGATAGGGCCGCCCAAAGCAACTAACTCAATTTCGATATCATCAACGATAAAAGTTGCGGAATTATTGGTTTGCAACCTAAAAGCATTGGCAAATTGAGCCGCACCGCCCGCTGTAGCCGCAAAAGCTTCCGGGCCGGCGTCAACAGCAAGTTCGAAACTACCGTCTGCCGCAGGAGCAATGTTACCCAGCCAATTCCATGGGCTGGCCGGGCCGCCCAGTATCACTTGCGTTCCGCTTGGAGGATCAACTACCCGCCCGCGGATTGTAATAAGGTATTCGTTAACATCCGGGTCCATGTCCATTGGGCCTCGCATGATATCCAAGGCGTTCCAATCGGCGGTTCTACCGGAAACTTCTATAGAATTACCGCCACTTGTTGGATGCGCTACAATGGTAAATGTAGGCTCGCCCGATTGCTGCAAGTAAGGCGTTCCGCCCAAAATAACAGACCCGGTACCGGTGGCACCAACGGCAAGCCCTTGAATATGCGCATCGTGTGCCAATGAATAAATAAGGTCACATTCATCCGATACAGGACGATAAACTGTGATGTTGTCGATGAAAAAATCCATTTCAACTGCACCATTGGTTTGTATACGGATTCCAGCGGGGCTGGCTCCGGTTAAATCCGTAATATTGGCATCCGTTAATGTAAGATTCATGGTGAAACTTCCACCCGGAGCAAAATTGCTTAAGTCATCACCCTGGAACGCTTCATACCAGGCGCCAGGCCGTGTATTCAAAATCATTGCAGACCATGCTGTCGGTAGCGTGTAACCCACCCTACCCTGCACAGTAACAACATCACCGGCTTCAAAGCCCACAGCGCTGTGCAAAATATCAATACCGTTCCAGTTGGCAGTTCTGGAGGTAACTGCAATATAACCCTCTGGTGTTATGGCAACTGCTCCGCCGGCTTGCTGCAAAGCGGGTATATTGTCAAGGCTGGTCACATTTACATCCGATAAATAATTCGCCAGCACAAAAATATAACCTGGCCCGGTATTCAATGGCTGGACAAATGCTTCGAACACATCAATTACTTCATACGCTTGATAGGCGTCATACACCTCAAGCGCTTCATAGTCCTCAATTTCTTCATAATCTTCAACTTTTTCGTAGGCTTCAACTTCTTCATATGAGTCTGGTACCTCCTCACCCTCTAAATATACTTGGTCAACATCATAATAGCCGTTATCATAAGCCATAACAGCAGGGGATAGGACGGTAAAAATCATAACAATGGCGACAAGCAATGCCATTCGCCTACGCAACTTGTGCAACTTCATAGTACTCCTCCATTCCGATTTTTGTATTTTTTTATCACCTACAATTTGTTAGTGCAAAACTACCACACTCGCCCATTCTCAACAATGGATTTAGGATATAATTTTTGCAATAATTAAATTTCCGGGAGGTCCATTCCGAAATGTTGCAATAATTTTGTTAAATTTTCACCATGTCTTTGTTTGTTTTTGCATATAGCCATTCGCTGCTACAATACCTTACCCATCATGGTGATTTGTGGAGCCGCCCTTTGCGCGCCCCAAAACTTCGCCGCATTCATCTATTGCCACAAGCCCGGAACCGCTTCCGCCGCCGTCAATTCCAATAAAATATTGCTCCATCAATCTTCGCGTTAAAAAAACCTCCATAGGATTGGTGTTTTCCAATCCTGGGGAGGTCATATCAAGAACTTATTTTATGCAAAAAAACGAGGCAAATATTCCCTATGGGCCACAAGCAATTCATCAAAAACGCCTTTGGCCTTGCGGGCATCGCCAATTAACGGATTGGTCAAAAGCGCCCCAAGTGCCGCATTATAGTCGCCATTTAAGCCCGCTTGCACCGTCAACTTTTCGTAGGCTTTTACGCCTTGTGTCAGTCCTACAATATGTTGGTTTATATTCGGGTTAATTAGAGGCAACGGATGCACGCCATTTTTGCCAACGACGCACTTTACCTCCGCAACATCGCCTTCCGCTAAAAACGGAATAACGCCGCAGTGGTTTGTGTTGACTACGTGAACTGTGTTCAGGTCGTTTTCAATAGCATCCACCAAGGACACTGCCGCTTCGGAATAAAACGCACCGCCGCGCTTGTCTAAGAGCGCGGGCTTTTCAACAAGGGTTTCGTCTTGGTACAGCTTTAGCAAGTCTTCTTCGATGGCCACGCAGTCTTCTCCGCGGGTGGTTGCACGCACTTTGGCATCATCCACGCATTTACTGTGGTTATAAAAATAGTTTAAGTAATATGAAGGAATACCGCCGACAGCCTTCAAAAAGTCCTTGTCCGGGGACGAGGCATAGTTCATAAATTCTTCTTCCGAAAGCAACTCCGGCAATACGTCTTTTCCGTTTGCAATGACGCTGGTTATCCAGCTCAAGTGGTTTAGGCCAACATAATCGTAGTCGAAATCTGCAGGGTTGTTTGTTTTGCTGCGCAAGTGTTTTTCAAAACCGATTGGCGCGTTACATAGCCCAACGCTGTTGATTCCGCCTCTTTTCGTCAGCATTTCTGCCAATATGCCGGATGGGTTAGAGAAATTGATAAGCCATGCACCGGGCGAAGCAGATTTTTCCATAATGTTCGCAATGTTTTCAAGTACAGGAAGGGTACGCAACGCTTTAAAAAAGCCACCTGCCCCCGTAGTTTCTTGGCCAACAAGGTCATATTTTAGGGGAATTTTTTCATCCAGAATACGTGCGGGCAACCGCCCAACCCGTAGCTGGGCAATGACATAATCCGCCCCGTCAAGCGTTTCTTCTAAATTACTAGTAACCACTACCGGGGTATTTAGCCCTTTAGCTTTAACCATACGCTTCGCCAAAGACGATACGATTTGGTTTTTTGGCTCGTCGATATCCATCATGTAAAAGCTGGATACATCAAGCCTGTCTGTACGGGTCAAAAACCCGTTTATAAGTTCCGGAGTGTATGTGCTGCCGGAACCGATTACTGCAACCTTCAACTTTTTCATGCAAATTGCCTCCTTGTGACTTTATCCTAATACTACGCCGGGAAAGAACTTCGCCTTTCCAGGCAACTCCAAATTTGTTTTTGGAAGAAGTTGCCCGTTCGCAGGGTAGCATGGGGTTATTATATCATATTGTTTCTACTTTGCTATACATTTTGCAAGGAGATTAATCTATGGTATACTATCTCGGACAATGTTCGAGAGGTGTGTAAATGGAATTCATTTTCAAAAGACAAGAAGAAAAATTTGTAATAACCGAAGCACAATTTTTACCCATTTACAACATAATTACGCAACACATACCTCCTGACACATTTGGCAAATACTTGGTGCAAAGTCTATACTTCGATACAGACAGCTGGGATGTTATAAGGATGTCCATCGAAAAACCTATATATAAGGAAAAGCTGCGCCTGCGTTGTTACGGCGTACCAAACATGGACTCTACAATTTACCTGGAACTGAAAAAAAAGTACAAAGGTATGGTTCATAAGCGAAGGATTGCCTTTATAATGGACGAACTTCACAAAAAAACCGCAAGGGATATTGCTGCGGCCGATACTTCCCAAGTAGGGCGAGAATTAGATTTTTATTTAAAATCTATGCCTGTGCATGAAAAAGTACATCTTTCATATAACAGGGAGGCTTTTGAAGATAGCAGCGGCTTGCGTATTACGTTTGACACGGGCATTCGCTTCCGCACAAATTTACTGGACTACCAACACCCCGATGGGGGGCTTGAAATTTTACCCGAGGGGCTTATTGTAATGGAGGTTAAAACCCTGGGCGGTATGCCACTTTGGCTGGCACACGCATTAAGTGAGATTGACATTTATCCCACCTCGTTTTCTAAGTACGGGGTTGGTTATAAAAAATACATTTTGCAAAGAGGAGAAGTATGGACATTTTTACCCAAAGCATTATAAGAGAAGACCCTACTATAGGCGTTTTTTTAATTACAACCCTGTGTTCGCTGGCATTTGGTGCTGTTGTGGCTTTAGTATATATTATGCAAAACAAACGCAGCAAAACCATGGCCATTGCCTTGGTGGTTATGCCTGCCATTGTACAAGCCATTATAATGCTGGTTAGCGGCAACATTGGCGCAGGCGTTGCTGTTGCCGGTGCATTTAACCTGGTACGCTTCCGCTCTGCCCCGGGCAACGCCAAAGATATCGGGTATATCTTTTTTGCCATGGTTATTGGTTTTATTGCCGGCATGGGCTTTTTGCTTTTTGCCGCAATTTTTATTGTTGTTGTGGGCGCAACGTTGTTTATAACCGTATCGCTTGTAATGGAACAAACCGAAACACGCATTTTGCGGATTGTATTGCCGGAGAGCTTGGATTTTAATGGACTATTTGATGATGTATTTGAGAAATACGCGAAAAATGTGAACTTGAATAAAGTGCGGACGACTAATATGGGCAGTTTGTATGAATTGTCGTATTCGTTGCAGCTAAATAACGCGGGAGAAGTAAAGGCGTTTATTGATGAATTGCGGTGCAGGAACGGGAATTTGAATGTGTTGTTGAGTCAGAAATCTGATGATACGGATGATTTGTAGGGTGTAAGTGCGAATACTATAAAGCCCTGAACATAGGCTCTTGTGAGAGGCCGTGTTCAGGGCTTTTTTAAATTGTGAATAATAATATTCGAATGAATCAAGATTGCATTCCATCACCACACATGGTAAAATAATATCAACAAAATACCATGCGAGGTGATTATATGAACACACTCATCGGTTCAAAGGCTTTAACCGCAAAGCCATCATCTGCGATACGCAGCGATTATAACACATTTTCTACCATGTGCCATGAAATGGATGAACCAGTATTAATAACGCGAAATGGCGAAAGTGACCTGGTTGTGATGAGCCACAGCACATACAACGGCATGATTGACAGAATGAGGCTAACAATTGAACTTATGGAAGCGGACAAAGACTTGAACACAGCGCCTGCTATCCCGGCAGGTGAAGTTTTTGCCGGCTTGCGGAGGATGATTTATGATCAAGTACACAGTTGAGTTCTCGCAGCGGGCAAATGCGCAACTCGTTAATATATTTTCATATATCGCAGAGGATAATACAAATGCGGCATTGAAAATGGTAGATAAGCTAGAGGCAAGTGCTCGTCGGCTAGAAGATACTCCATTTATAGGTGCAGAATTATCTAAGAGTGAATACCCGCTCCTAAAATCGGAATACCGCCGTTTAATTGTAAGCCCATTTATTATGTATTATCGCATTATTGAGCAAACTGTTTACATTACACATATTATTCATTCTAAGCGTAACCAAGCGAAAGCACTTGAGGAAAATTAAACTGTAACGAAAAGGACTGCCACATGGGACAGTCCTTTTCGTTTATATCACAGCAAACTTCTTAAACGTTCGTCAAGCTTCTCTCGCTGCTAAGCGCCGCTTGCGCCGCTGCCAGCCTTGCAATCGGCACGCGGAATGGTGAACATGATACATAGTCCAACCCAATTTTTGCGCAGAACATAATGCTGGCAGGGTCGCCACCATGCTCACCGCAGATACCAATTTTAATGCCTGGGCGTGCGCCGCGGCCTTTTTCAACGGCTATTTCCATCAGTGCGCCAACGCCTACTTGGTCAAGCTTTGCAAATGGGTCGCCTTCGTAAATGTTTCTTTCGGTGTAGTCGTTGATTACGCCGCCGGCATCGTCACGGCTTAAGCCGTAGGTCATTTGGCTCAGGTCGTTGGTGCCGAAGGAGAAGAACGCCGCTTCCGATGCAATTTGGTCTGCAATCAAGCATGCGCGTGGGATTTCAATCATTGTGCCCACGCTGTAGCTTAGTGATACGCCCGCAGCTTTGATGAGTTCCTCAGCTTTTGCAACAATAACATCTTTAACAAATTTGGTTTCTTTGTAATCGCCAACAAGTGGAATCATGATTTCCGGCTTAATGTCATAGCCTTTTGCCTTTTTCACTTCCAAAGCGGACTCGATAATGGCTTGGGTTTGCATTTCCGCAATTTCCGGATAGCTAACCGCCAAGCGGCAACCGCGGTGGCCCATCATTGGGTTAAACTCGTGCAAAGAATCTACTTTTTCGCGGATTTCTTTTTCTGTTTTACCCATGTCTTTTGCAAGTGCAACGATATCTTTGTCTTCCGTAGGCATAAACTCATGCAGTGGCGGGTCTAACAAGCGGATGGTTACCGGCTTGTCGGCCATGACCTCGTAAATGCCAACAAAGTCTTTCTTTTGGAAAGGAAGCAACTCGGCAAGTGCGGCACGGCGCTCTGCTTCTGTGCTGGAAAGGATCATTTTGCGTACTTTTGGAATGCGGTCCGGCTCGAAGAACATGTGCTCTGTACGGATGAGGCCGATACCTTCCGCGCCGAATTCTAGGGCTTTGGCCGCATCTTTTGGAGAGTCTGCGTTTGCGCGAACGCCAACAGCACCTTTCACTTCCGCAACCCAGCTCATAAATGTCTCAAAGTTGCCGGACAGACCGGCTTCGATGGTAGCTACTTGGCCTTTGTAAACGATACCGGTGGAGCCGTTCAAAGAAATATAGTCGCCTTCTTTGATGGTTTCGCCGCCAAGGGTAAATTCTTTGTTGCCAAATTTGATATCTTCGCAACCGGAAATACAGCATGTACCCATACCGCGTGCAACTACTGCCGCATGGCTGGTCATACCACCGCGGGCTGTAAGAATACCTTCCGCAACTTCCATACCGATGATGTCGTCCGGGGATGTTTCCATGCGCACAAGGATTGCTTTTTCGCCGCGTTCGTTTACCGCAACGGCGGCATCTTCTGCGGTAAAATACACTTTACCGGAAGCGGCGCCCGGGGAAGCCGCAAGGGCTTTACCAAGCTGTTGTGCTGCTTTTAGGGCTGCTTCGTCGAATACAGGGTGAAGCAGTTGGTCAAGCGCTTTAGGGTCTACAGACATAATGGCTTCTTGCTTTGTCATAATGCCTTCGTTTACAAGGTCAACTGCAAATTGAAGGGAAGCTTTTGCCGTACATTTTGCGTTACGTGTTTGCAAAATGTACAATTTTTCTTCTTCAATGGTCATTTCCATATCTTGAACGAATTTATAGTGCTTCTCTAGGCGCGTAGCAATTTCCATGAACTGATCGTATAGATTTGGATAAATTTCTCTCAGTTCCGGGAATGGGCGTGGTGTGCGGATACCGGCCACAACGTCTTCGCCTTGTGCGTTCATCAAGAATTCGCCGTAAACGGTGTTTTCGCCTGTTGCGCAGTCGCGGGTAAACACAACGCCTGTACCGGATGTTTCGCCCATGTTACCGAATACCATGGCCTGTACGTTTACAGCGGTTCCCCACTCGTAGGGAATGTCATTCATGCGGCGGTATGCAAACGCGCGTGGGTTATCCCAAGATTCAAATACAGCGGTGACCGCGCCGTAAAGCTGCTCGCGCGCATCGGTTGGGAAAGATTTGCCTTGGTCTTTGAAATAGATATCTTTGAAAATGTCAACGATGGCTTTCCAGTCGTCGCCGTTCATATCCGCGTCGCCTTTGTAGCCTTTCTTCTCTTTGTATGCATCAATTGCATGCTCGAAACTGTGCTTAGAAACGCCGATTACAACGTCCGCAAACATCATGATAAAACGGCGGTATGAGTCATACGCAAAACGGTCGCCTGCTTTTGCGGCCAGTGCAGCGGCAACTTCGTCGTTAATACCAAGGTTAAGCACGGTGTCCATCATACCGGGCATAGACGCACGGGAACCGGAACGTACAGATACTAATAATGGATTTGTTGCATCGCCAAATTTTTTGCCGCTTTCGGCTTCAAGTTTTGCAATGCATTCGTCCATTTGCTTTTTCATATCGTCGGAAAGCACTTTACCGTGGGTATTGTACCAGGTACATGCTTCCGTTGTTACAATAAAACCATTTGGCACAGGAATGCCAAGGTTTGTCATTTCCGCAAGGTTTGCACCTTTGCCGCCCAGAAGTTCGCGCATTTTTGCGTTACCTTCATTGAACATGTAAACATACTTATGGCTCATGTTAGAGACCTCCTAAAATTAGTTTATATAAAAGCTGGGGTACCGCTTTTAATTTTAAGGCCGTGAGGATTTGCTATAGAAAAGAGTAATCTGCAGGAGGCAGATTGCCTCCCCTACAAAAAACACACCACACTCCGCTACAGCATAAAAATTCCCGTCATTGCGGGCTTGACCCGCAATCCCCTTAGCTTGGGGGGACCCGGGTCGAGCCCGGGATGACGGGAACGAGAATTTGCCACTATTTCAATGTTACTTTCGCGCCAACCTCTGCAAGCTTTTTAACAATTTCGTCTGCTTCGGCTTTTGGTGCGGCTTCTTTCATAATTTTTGGTGCGCCGTCTACAAGTTCTTTAGCTTCTTTAAGCCCTAAGCCTGTGATTTCGCGTACCGCTTTAATGACTTTGATTTTTTCTGCGCCGGCTTCGGTTAGCTCAACATCAAATTCTGTTTTTTCTTCCGCGGCTTCTCCACCGCCTGCTGCCGGGCCAGCCATGACTACGCCGGCGGCTGCACTTACGCCAAATTCTTCTTCGGCTAGTTTTACAAGCTCGTTAAGTTCAAGAACCGAAAGTTCTTTTACGGCTTCGATAATTTCATTTATGGACAATTTAGCCATTTTGTGTTTCCTCCTATATTGGAATTATTCTGCGGGTTCTTCCGCCGGGGTTTCTTCAACTGATACTGCTTCAGGCGCAGCTTCTTCTGCCGCTGGTACAGGGGCTGCTGCTTCTGCGGCCGGTGCAGCTTCGCTCGGGCCTTTTTCCGCAATGGCGTTAATAACGCGTGCAAAGCTGGATAGTGGGGATTTGAATGAACCAAGCAGCTTGGCAATAAGCACATCTCTTGGTGGGATATCCGCAATCGCTTTGGTTGCGTCTGCATCGTACACAATGCCTTCTACAACACTGGCTTTAAACTCCAGCACAGGCATTGCTTTTAGATGTTTGGATACTTGCGCCGCGGCCGCCGTTGCATCTTCATAAGAAAACGCGACAGCAGTTGGGCCTTCCAAGTATGGTTTAAGGCCTTCAAACTCTGTGCCTTCCACGGCAAAGTTGATCATGGTATTTTTGTACACTTTGTAGTCTATATCGCCTGCTTTGCGCAAAGCTGTACGCAGTGTTGTGTCTTGCGCCACGGTAAGGCCGCAAGCGTCCAATAGTACAACTGATTTTGCACGGCTTAATCTGTCTTTAAGCTCGTTAACCACGACTTGCTTGGCTTGACGGTTGTTTTCTAGGTTGGTCATTAATGGGTTTCTCCTTCCTATTAGAATGGAGGGGTGTATTTACATAAAAATAACCCCGGACTGTGTTACCATAGTCTAGGGTTAGTATGCTTGTCATTATATGAACGCTTTGTGAAATATACAAAGCGTAATGGACGCATTTAACCGCCTCGGTAGGGTTTACATGCGAAGAAGACCTACTGTCTATGGCTAGAGGGTAGTATACGGGGTTTTTGGGGTGGTGTCAAGAGCGGAATTTCTACTCTTCATTGTGTATACACTCATTTAAACCTTCACCTTCAACCCCGCACCCTTGATAGTCCCATTGGCACTGCTCCGCTTTTTGATACTCCCATCAACAGTAAAATTTTTACCTGTAACTGGCGAATACCAAATTTCGTGGTCACCTTTGCCATAGCGTACAAAATAGCAACCACCATCAGAGAGAATGTTTTTAACCTTACGCGTGTAATCCCCCATTACACAGCCGCTCTAATCGTATCTGTCCGCACAGTTTCAAAAACTAATTGAAACTCATCGGTATAATTACAATTAAGCTCCAGCATTTCCGGAACGGCAATACGCACACGTTCAACAAGGGCATCAAAAGAATCAGACTCCAGTGTTATACCAAGGTCTTCATCTGTGCTCGTATACCAAATACCATCATCCCAAACCATTTTTACTATATAGCTTCTCATTCAGACACCTCCAATAATACCATCATGGTTTAGTATACCATTTTACCAAATCGGTAACAATGAAATCTGCATCCCTATATACCTGCTAGCAGGTATACATTATTCCACAAAAACCAACTCCCCATACTTTTCCGCCATATATTTAGTCGCCGCTTCCAAATCCCCCAAATCCCCACATCCATCCACGCCATTAGACGTCCAGGGCATCACACCTTGCCAGCCATTTTTCAGCGCATTCTCATAATCCGTAACCATCGTATTATGCTCCGTCCCCTTCGTCTTCCCGGCAGAGCCCTTCGCCATACACTCGCCAATGAGCGCGGGCTTAGACGGACACATGCCAAACCCTGTGGGCAACGCCCCGTACGGCGACATGTAAAACGGCACGCCGTAACTTTCGCCCATCCAATCGTAATAATGGGGCGACCAAAAATCTACATATGCCAGCTTGTGAGGGTACAATTTTTGTAAATACGCGTCGGAAATTTTATTTCCTTGCCACGGCGGTTCGTCCGAACTATATTTGGGCATATTAATGCCCACGGTCACCAGCACATCACTATGCTTATGAATGGCCGCCGCGCACACCGCAAACAAGTACGATATATTTTCCCATGGGATATTGCCGCATTCCGGGCCTTCGTGAACCCAGTCCGGCTCGTTCATCAAGTCTATGCTCCATAACCACGGACAATCGCCAAATTTTTGCACGAAAGGAATTATATAGTTGTCGGCAAAGGATTCCGCCGCTTTTTTATTCATCAGCATATTGCGCCATTTTTGCGCGCTCGGGCGGTCGCCGGTGTCTTTGAAATGGTCGAAAGACAGGGGCGTTGCCATAATATAAATCCGGTGACGCTGTGCGGCTTCGAATAGTTTCGTCAAGTCGTCCCAATGTTTTTGCAATACGCCTGCTATCAGGCCATCTTCGCAGATATCAACCGCGCCTTGGTCGTTATTGCAGTTAATCCATATGCGTGTAGAGTTAATGCCTGCCTTACGAAGTTGTGCAAAGTGGTTGTTCCACCAAGCGTCGTCGTAGTTGCCGCCAAAGTCGTTCCAGTTATTCCATGGGGTGTTTACCCCGTTAAACCAAATGCGTTTTCCGTTCAATGTGAATTGGTTGTTTTGTATTATTATGCGGTTGTTTTGTGCCATTGTATCTGCCTCCCGGGTTTTTGGGGTATTATACCACATTACTGGACGATTGAAATTTCAAGTGGCTGGTTGAAATTCATACTGATTTATTGCCTGCAAAAATTTCAGTTGGTGATAAAATATCACCAACTGAAATCGCCCACTTGCACATATAACATATTTTTGTTATTATCCCGCCATAGGCAATTTCTTAAAGTGATTGCTACAGGAGGTGAGTCGAATGGCTTATAAAATTACAGATGCTTGTATCGCTTGTGGTGCTTGCGAGGGCGAATGTCCAACATCTTGCATTTCTGCGGGTGACATTTATGTAATTAACGCAGCAGATTGCATCGACTGCGGCGCATGTGCAGGAGCTTGTCCTGTAGACGCATGTGTTGTGGAATAATTCTCGGACAATGTACTTAAAAAGAGACCTCCTGTGAAAAGGAAGTCTCTTTTTTATATCGAATCCTGCGTCTTAAACCCTTCGCCTAAAACCTCGCGCACATCAGTCACAATCACAAACGCATTTTTATCAATATCATGTACAAGCTGTTTTAAGTTCACTATCTCCTTTGCAGGCACAACACACAGCAGCATAGTCTGGTTCTGCTTAGAATACCGCCCGCGGCTTGGCATTTCTGTAACGCCGCGGTTCAAATCCTTTGTTATGCCATCGGCAATGGCATCAGATTTTTGCGAAATGATAAACGCCGCCTTGGAAAATGAAAGCCCTTCTATTGCCGCATCGGTAACTTTGGTGGAAACAAACACCGCAACCACCGCATACATAGCCGTAATTGGCCCGAACACCAAAAGCCCTATAAGTATGATGCTGGAATCTATAAAAAATAAAATCCTGGCCATAGACACATGTTTAAATGCCCAGCGGTGCAAAACAGTGGCGATAAGCGTTGACCCGCCGGTGGTGGCTCTTGCACGTAATACAAAGCTTATCCCAACACCGGCAACCACACCGCCAAATATCGAAGACATAAGCAAATCGGAAGGTATTTGCGGAACATACCGCAATACATACAAGCTTACGGTTAACATAATGTAGCCGTAAATCGAACGCACAAAATATTCCCTAGGCATCACCTTAAAGCCAATGATAAACAGTGGCAAGTTAAGCACCAAGTTGCTTAGCCAAATTGGTATTGGTATCTGAAAGCCTGCGCTTTCTGTATAGTAAAAAATAATTATTGCAAGGCCGGATATGCCGCCTGTAACCATATTGTGCGGCTGCCAAAAAGCAATAATCGCAAACCCAAGCAAAAAAGTGCCTAGTGTAGCGTACAAATAATCGATCAGGATTTTTTTGCTAATCTTCATGGCTTTTGCCTCCTGATTTTTGAGAAAATTACCGCAAGTATAAAACGAGGGATATCTAACTGCCGCTTGGCACGGCCGGGCTGGCTTATTAGCCTGTACAACCACTCCAGCCCAAGCTTGCGCATAATAGGCGGCGCAAGCGGTACTTCACCGGCCATAATGTCCATGGCCCCCCCAAGGCACATGGTTATACGGGCATTAATGTTTCGGTTTTTGGTTGCCCATAATTCCGCGCGGGGCATTCCTGTACATGCAAGCAAAATATCCGGCGATAAGCTGTTAATTTCATCTATTATTGGCGCATCGCCGGTAAAATAACCGTGGTGGTAGCCGATTACCTTCATATTTGGGTAACGCGCTTCCATATTGGCTTTCGCGCTTTCCGCCACACCCGGTTTTGCACCCAAAAAATAGACTGTGAAATCACGGTCTTTCTCTGTCAGTCTTTCGCAAAGTGCAATAATCGTATCATAGCCGCGTACACGACCCGGTATTTTTTGCCCGGTGCATTTTGCGGCAAGTACAATGCCTGTACCGTCTGCCAGGCTAAGGTCTGCCCCCTTAATGGCCGCGGCAAAGCCCGGGTTGCGGCGGGCTTGCATGACGCCTTCCGGGTTTGGAGTTACAATGATATGGTTCTTCGGCTCGCCAAGATATCCCTCCAGCGTATCCAAGGTTTCTTCCATTGTAAGGGCGTGAAAAGGAATGCCCAAAATATGAAGCCTCATCGGAAACTGTCCAACACTATCTTGACGACAAATTTTGCACACTACTGCGTCATCTCCTCCTAGCGCACTTCTAGTGCGCGTCCTCGTCAATTCCTTGTATTGCACAAAATTTTTTCGCCAATCCAGCGTCGTCCAATTTCCGAAGAGGCTTTACCCTATTCACGATTCACCTCTATATTTAATTTATCTCAACGGTGGCACAACATCCGATGTCATCCATACCTCAAAAAATTCTCGCAAATCACCACCATGTATTTCTTCTGCCATAAAGATAAAATCGTCAACTGTAGCAATCCCAAAAGAAAACGTCTGATAGTACAAATTGATAAACTCCCAAAAATAATCTTCACCCATACGCTGTTGCAGCTGATACAACATAAGCATAGCTCTGTACCCTTGAGCCGCGACAAAATCTTCGCGTGTTTCGTAAACCCACAATCCGTCGGTAATATACAGATCCGTACGGCCGGCAATGCCTGCATGCACCTGTTCCATGTACGCCCGCAAAAATTCCGGCGTGTTATGCACAATGCTTGCCCAAGCAAAACGCGTTAACCCTACATCAAGCCAAGGCTCGGCGATACGGTTTACACCCACAACACTCGAAAACCACTGGCTTCCCAAGCCCAAGGATAAATCGGTTAAATCCTCGTCTCTCAGATGCCTTGTGTCGGCAAAAATCATTTGAGAAAAGGCCGCCGCGTTGTGCTGCAAATCGGTTTCTACAATATTAATTTGCCCGAACGGGTACACGCCCACAAAATATTCAAAACGCTCCATACTATAGCGTGTAAATTCCAAAATTTCTTCCGTGCGTTCGCTTAAAAGTTCTGTATGGTAGTGGAAATTAATTTCTAAGCCGCCGTCTGTTATAATACTAGCATTGTTGTAGTATGGCGATAATACTGCAAAGGCAAAATCTCTTGTCATACTGGCAGCAAACCGGGTTATTTTTATGTCGGTATCGTAAATAATTTCTTCGGTTCTGTGGCCTGTGCCCACCACATTGTAACGCAGTGGCGTTGTGATAGCCACCTGATAATTTGCCGTCTCTAAGAAAAACGGATTGCCAACCGGATAAAATGCTTCCATATGCCAGCCGTCATCGCCATATACAGAAAGCACGGGCAGAAACATACCAAACCACATGCCGGCTTCGTTGCCGCCCATGATATGCCCAAACTCCGGCACATAGGCGCTGTATTGTAGGCTAAGTAAAACCGTAGTGTCCGGCTCGATAAATTCTTCCAAGTACAAAGTCAGAATGGTACCGTCCATGTTATAGTCCGGGGTTTCGTTGTTTATAAACACATATTCGATAGTCATGTACCCACGGTCCGGACCGGGGCCATTCACCCGCCATTCTTCGTCGTCGGCGTATGGGCCAGGATATACGTCTTGGCCGAAAGCATTCAAAAAGACGCGTAGTACAATGGTGTCCAGCGGACTATCCGAACGATTAGTAAAGTTAATTCGGGATATGCCTTGAACTGTACGCGTTTCCGGGTCAATTTCTAAGGTCACGATATATTCGTTATGCTGTGGAATTTCCGGCGGCGCAATTTCGTAGTCATCTTCATATTGCGGGTAATCGTTATAAACATCTATATATATAGGTAGGGGAATGACCTCTGTAGGAGGGTCCGGGGGTGTATTTCTGCCGCAAGCTGCAAGTATCAGGGGCAACATGAGTAAAACCATTAAACACAATTTTTTTAGCATGGTACAAAGTACCCTTCTTTCACAGTTGAATATTATTTAGTGATATTATATCATATTAGCTTAGATAGCAAATAGAATTGTCACAAATAACACATTTCGGGTGAATATATGAAGAAAATCATTCTAACCGGCGGCGGAAGTGCCGGGCATGTTGCGCCAAACCTTGCGCTTATTCCGTCGTTAAAAGCCGCGGGCTTTGACATTTACTATATCGGCAGCCATAACGGCATAGAGCGCGGGCTTGTGGAAGCGGCGGGTATCCCCTACTTCGGCATATCGTCCGGTAAACTGAGGCGGTACAAAAGCATAAAAAATGTCACGGATATTTTTCGTATTAGCAAGGGCTTATTAGATGCTATTCGCATTATACGGAAAATAAAACCCGACATTGTTTTTTCCAAGGGTGGTTTTGTGGTTGTGCCTGTTATTGCGGCGGCGCGCCTCTTACGTATAAAAAGTATAATTCACGAATCTGATATGACACCCGGGCTGGCCAATAAACTGGCCATGCCATTTGCCGTCAAAATTTGTGTAAGCTTTCCGGAAACACTCACACACGTGCCTAAATCAAAAGGAATTTTGACAGGTACGCCCCTGCGTGAGGCATTATTAAACGGCAACCCAAAATCCGGCATGGAAGTTTTTAATGAGAAAACGCCTGACGTCAGGCCTATACTTTTGGTTACGGGCGGAAGCCAAGGCGCCAATGCTATAAACACCTGCATAAGAGATGCACTGCCTGAACTTTTAAAGCAATTCAGGGTGGTTCACCTTTGCGGGAAAGGCAACCTCTCCGGCATACAGCAGCCGGGGTATGTAGAATTTGAATATTTGAACGAGAAAATGGCAGACGTGCTTGCCATGGCAGATATTGTCGTGTCACGAGCGGGAGCCAATACGCTGTTCGAACTGGCCGCCCTTGGTAAGCCAAGTTTGCTGATTCCCCTGCCGGCGAGTTCCAGCCGTGGGGATCAGATACTAAACGCCGCATCTTTTGCCAAACAAGGCCTCTCTATGGTTTTGCCCGAAAATGATATGACCCCGGAACGGCTGTTGCAAGATATTACTTTATTATACGAAAACCGCCAGCAATTTTACGCAAAAATGAAAGCGCAAAACATGACTAACGGCGTGGAAAATATCATGGAAGTGATAATGGACGTGACTTCGACATAAGTGTGAAGAGAACCACTTCACACTTGATTTGCAGGCCAAATGGGAACGCTCGCGCTCCCGCTTGACCTTTGGTCGGTAAGTTGTAAAAAGAATTGCCCAAAGGAATAAAAAAAGACCCATAGAGGATGAAAACCAGTTAAACTTTAGTTGGGAAGCTAAAATGAACTGGAGGGACCAAAATGGGTCAAACAAATGA
>Ga0123355_10001289_pt1 | contig 34995 bp, 31 predicted proteins | sample TergutEmb28metaG_3_FD_89872 | JGI IMG/M metagenome (GOLD analysis project Ga0123355, IMG submission 89872) | Embiratermes neotenicus P1 segment gut microbial communities from Petit-Saut dam, French Guiana - Emb289 P1 | ecosystem: Host-associated > Arthropoda: Insects > Digestive system > Gut ...
CTTACGATAATGCACGGATTTTGAGGCGATTTTGCGTCAATTGAGGAAGTTTGGACGCGGCGTGCAGGATGCACGCAAGGGAAAACTGACGAAAAGTGGCGTAAAATCGACCAAAAGACGGGCGTTAGCGGACGTGGGAACACGCCCTAAAGGGGATAGTAGAATGAAAAGGTTTTTTGCAGGTTCACTTTTGCTGACAGTATTGATGCTTATTATGTCAGCAACCGCTTTTGCAGATGTTTCGGTAAACGACGCTGCATCCGATGACAATGCGGCACGCGCCGAAGAGGCTCGTAATGCTCTTATGTCAAATGCCGGAGCGCGAGGAAGAACAGGGCTGATTACAATGGCAGCTACATCTGCGCATGACGGTTCTCCCTTCATAGCGGAGTTCAACCCTGACGAGGAAACAATTACGTTTTACGAAACGGACGGTAGTGTTATCGCAGTCCGCACAAACCAAACGGAAGAGATGTTTTGGGATGCGTTGGTTGCAAACGTAAGCATGGCGTACGGTCTCGGGTTTAACATTTACGCGCTTGACTATGATGTCGCCGGTAGCTTGAACTTGGATTTTCGAACAAGTGGTATAGATGAGGCGACCGGTGTGCGTCGTGAGTATAATGCACGCGGTGAAGTGACAATATCTGAAATAATATTTGAAATTGACTACGAAAGTTTCGACCTTATCACCCCCTTTTCTTCTGTCCATGAACAAGTTGTGTGGAGCGGAATACAAACTGTTCCGGCGACATCAAATCCTCAATTGGGGCAAATGGTAGGAGGTTGGCATATCATGCCTCGCGGAAGTGCTGTGCGGATGCAGGTTCACTTACAGACTGTCGCGCCGCAAAACGCCAATTATACTGCGTTCTTTACAAACCAAATTGGAGACGATAACCGTACTTCGCAACCCTTCCCGAGAGGTGCTGTTTACTTCATGCCGCGGTGGCCGGGTGAACCGTACAGTACGAGGCTGTCGTTATCCGGCAATTTGACTGCTTTTCGGGCAGAAACTCGACTTTGGTTTTGGTGGCCTCGCTAAGGAATGCCGAAATAATAATATTCGGTTTTAAGGAAACACAGCTTGAAGAAAAGTTGAAATTTGCCCCGCTGTAAACATGGCGGGGCTTTTTTTACGCACACCTGCTCTCTGTACTGACCAAATATAAGAGTCGATTCCGGTGAAATCTTACCACCTCGACGATATGTTATAATAACTCCACGCGGAAAGGAGCAATCTCATGCTGTGTAAAAATTGCGGCGAAGTCATAGGCCGAACCGGACTCACTTGCGGCACGTGCGGAACATGGAACTCATCTGTAAATGCATCTGCCCCGCCGAACAACCCCGACCGTTCGGGCAGCCGCTCGGATTCATCTTCCGATTCGCCGGCGTCCTCTGCCGCCCCGATGCAATCCGCCGACGGCGCACCCCCCGCAAATTACGAAGCGGAAATCACATATCTCGCAAGAAGCCCTGTGTTTGTGTTGGGGTGCATTCTTATTACCGTCGGAACGGTCGGGGGAATTTTTTTCGATTTCTCGTGGCTCAGTTTTTTGGACATTGCATTTGCCGCCGTTCATATAACCGGGTTGTGGATTTTAATTTTGGGCGCGTTTTCCCGCACCCCTAACGAATCGAACATATTAACCGCGCTTTCGATGTTCAAGGTTTCGGCGGTGTTGTCCATGATTTTAACCGGCATCGTGTTTGCGATTGCCGGCATTACTCTTCTTTTTGCAACAATGCAGGGCGTCCTGTTTCTGTTTTTTCTCGCGATTGTCGGAGGCATAGGATACGCGATAATTCGGTATTATTTTTTGGCACTGCTCAGCGTGTTAAACGCCATCAAACACCGCGTAACAACCGGCAATTACACCCCGCTCGACGGATTGGGTTCGTTTGTGTTGCTGAGTTACATCGGCATCGCAATTTCAATTTTCACTTCCCTTGCGAGCATGGCGGGAGAATTAAACCCGTCGCAGGTAAACGTTCAAACGCATCACGCCCACGCCGCCATCGACCAACACGTATTTTTCGAGCCGGATTTTTTCCCGGATTTTTTCTTGGAACACAGCGAAATCTACACGGCAACCGTTGTCGAACCCTTTGCGTTTTCGTGGAGCATTTTATTTGTAATTGCCGGCGGGGTCGGGCTGATTTTGTGCCTTCATATATTAAAACGCCTTGATTGACAAACCCCTGCACAAATGCCAAAATATTTAACGAATCCCCCATCCGAGGAGCGTAAAAAATGATAGTATCAATCCGCCCGAACTCGCCGAAGGAAAAAATCAACCATCTAATCAAGTGGCTCGACGATAAAAATTTGATTGTGAAGGAATTTCACGGCAACGACCAATGCGTGTTAGGCTTAATCGGCAACACCAAATGCATCGACAAGGATATGCTTAAAAGCCTCGACATTGTGGAATCTGTGTCCGACATGACCGACACGTTTAAAGCAAGTAATCGCAAAATGCATCCCGACGACTCAATTTTGCGGCTCGCATCCGGCGAAGGTCCGCTGATTGGCGGCGGGCATTTCGCGTTAATCGCCGGGCCGTGTTCGGTGGAAAGCCGCGAGCAGCTTGTAGGCATCGCGCGGGATGTAAAAGCCGCCGGCGCGAATTTTTTGCGCGGCGGAGCGTTTAAACCGCGCACATCGCCGTATGATTTTCAGGGCATGGGCAGCGCGGGGCTGGAGCTTCTTCTCGAAGCCCGTGCCGAAACCGGTCTGCCGATAGTCACCGAGCTTATGTACCTGCACAATTTGGACGAATTTATCGAGAAAAAAATCGACGTAATACAAATCGGCGCGAGAAACACTCAAAACTACGACCTCTTAAAGGAACTCGGAAAATCCACTCAAGCCCCTGTTTTGTTAAAGCGCGGGCTTGCCGGCACAATCAAAGAACTGTTGATGAGCGCGGAATATATAATGGCAAACGGGAACGAGAATGTTATTTTGTGCGAGCGCGGAATCCGCACATACGAGCAGGATTACGCCCGGAACACATTGGATTTATCCGCCGTGCCGATATTAAAAAACCTGACGCATCTGCCGGTAATTGTTGACCCGTCCCACGCAACCGGGCGGGCAGACCTCGTTCCGTCCATGACACTCGCGGCAATTGCGGCCGGCGCAGACGGAATTTTGGTCGAAGTTCATAACGACCCGAAAAATGCCCTGTGCGACGGCGCGCAATCTCTTACACCGGAGGCATTTGCGGAGCTTTCGGCCAAAATTGACCGTCTGCGGGACGCACTCAGATGAAGCGAGTCGGAATTGTCGGACTGGGGCTGATTGGCGGCTCGATTGCCAAGGCGTACAAGCGCACGCCGGGAATTACCGTGCTTGGCGCGGACATCGACCGCTCTATCGTGGAGTTTGCAAAACTCGCCGAAGCTATCGACGGCGAATTGCACGACGCCGATTTATCATCTTGCGACGTCGTGTTTCTTTCGATTTTCCCGCAAGGGGTCATCGACTGGATTGACGCGAAAAAAAATTTTTTGGCAGGAACAACCGTTATCGACTGCGCCGGCACAAAAGGGCGAATTTGCGAAAAAATTTTTCCGGTAGCCGAGGCGCACAATTTTACTTTTGTCGGCGGGCATCCTATGGCCGGCTTGCATCGAAGCGGCTTCAAATTCAGCCGCGAGGATTTATTCGACGGCGAGCCGATGGTAATTGTCCCGCCGGCGCACGACGACATTCGCCTTTTTGATAAAATCAAAACGCTCATTGCGCCGCTCGGTTTCGGGCGCATTTCTGTAACAACCGCCGCCGAACACGACGAAATTATCGCGTTTGCATCGCAAATGCCGCACATAATCTCAAACGCCTTTGTAAAAAGCCCCGTCGCGCCGCGTCACAGGGGCTATTCGGCGGGGAGTTATCGCGATTTAAGCCGCGTTGCCCGCCTCGACCCCGACATGTGGACAGAACTTTTTCTCGAAAACAAGGCGTATCTGCTCGACGAATTTGACACCTTTATCGCATCCCTGCAAAACTATCGCGCCGCACTCGAAAGCGGCGACGCAAAAAAATTGCGCGAGCTTCTGCACGACGGAAGCCGCATAAAACGGGAAATCGACGGCCCTTAGCGCGCCAAGCGCGCAGTGGACACCGGGGACAAGACGTCAGCGGCGAAGCATACCCTCGAAGCCGGAGGCGAAGCCCCTTTTCACCGGGGACAAGACGTAGGCGGCGCGGCATTCCCTCGAAGCCGGAGGCGCGCAGCCCCTTTTCACCGGGGACAGGACGTCAGCGGCGAAGCATACCCTCGAAGCCGGAGGCGAAGCCCCTTTTCACCGGGGACAAGACGTAGGCGGCGCGGCATTCCCTCGAAGCCGGGGGGCGTTTCGCGCCTTGGCGACAAGCGTTAATGCGAATCCACAGTTCAAAATAACAGCCCGCCGAAAATGTATTGTGGCGAGCGACCGGTCTTTTTTTCGGATGTTTTTCCCAAAAAAAAGACATCGAGCGAGCCATTCACAATGCATCGGCGGGCTGTTATTTCAACAATGGATTCGCATCGTTACATACAGCGAACACCTTCACGGGCTTCTCAAGTGCGTTCGCGATAATTTATGAATACAGAGGAAGTGGTTTGCGTGAAAACCATAACAGCAGGCTTTCCGTGGTCGTCGGCCGATAACTGCGAAATTTTTATCGAACGCGGTTTGCTCGCGCATTTTACGCAAATTGCTGAATTTCGCAAAAAATTTTCCGGCGTAAAAAAATTCGCGATTATAACGGACGAAAACGTGTGCCGACTTTATGCGGAGCGCGTCGCAAACTCGCTTAATGAAGCGGGCTTCGACGTTGTAATACCCTACTTCACCCCCGGCGAGCAGTCCAAAAATATCGACACATTTTTTATGTTGCAAAACCAACTTGCCGAAAACGAAATTACCCGCTCCGACGCAATTATCGCTCTCGGCGGCGGCGTGGTCGTCGATTTGGCGGGTTTTGTTGCGGCTACATATCTGCGGGGCATTCCGTTTGTGCAAATGCCAACAACTCTTCTCGCGATGGTTGACTCGTCGGTGGGCGGAAAAACCGCCATCGACATTCCCGCCGGCAAGAATCTCGTCGGCGCGTTTCATCAGCCCGCAATGGTTGTTTGCGACCCCGACACTCTCGGAACTCTCCCCGCCGAAAACTTCGCCGACGGCATGGCGGAAGTCATCAAGCACGCCATGATTGAGTGCCGGAGGCCGGAAGCGCGTACCACCTCGGCGTTATTGCATATGCTCAACAGCGAAATTCCGATTTCCGAAAATTCCGGCATCCTTGCGGACGTCATCGAGGCGAACGTAAAAATCAAGCGCGACATCGTGCAGCGCGACGAGTTCGACACCGGCGAGCGTCAACTTTTAAATTTCGGGCATACTATCGGTCACGCTGTCGAAAAATTAAGCAGTTTTAAAATTTCGCACGGAAGTGCCGTTGCAATCGGCATGAGCATCATTACAAAATCCGCCGTGCAAAAAGGTCAATGCGCGCCGGAATGCGCGGAAATTTTGGAAAATCTGCTGCAAAAATATAATCTGCCGACGCACACGGATTTTTCGCCGCAAGAAATTTTCGAGGCGTCTCTTTCCGACAAAAAACGCACCGGCGGATTTATAATCGAGGTAATTCCGCGTTCGCCGGGCGTGTGCGAACTTGTTAAAATGCCGGTCGGGGACTTGCTTGATTGGATATAAAATCGGAGGATTGATTCATGTGACGATAACCGTTTTGCCCGCTCAAATCAGCGGCACAATTGCCGCAATTCCTTCAAAAAGCCATTTGCACCGCTTACTTATTTACGCGGCACTTTCCGACGCGCCGACGACGATTACCTGTCGCGACACAAAAGCCGAGGACATTACCGCAACAATTGATTGCCTTTCCGCGCTCGGGGCGGAAATTTGCAGAAACGAAACCGGCTTTGCGGTTCGTCCCGCTGACCGGAGCAAATTATCCGGCGACGCGACAACGCCGCTTTTTTTTCCGTGCGGCGAAAGCGGCTCGACGCTTCGATTTATGTTGCCCGTTGTAAATGCGTTGGGGCTTCGCGGCGCGTTTGAAATGAAGGGGCGTTTGCCGGAACGGCCGCTCGCGCCTCTCGACGCGCAGCTCAAAGCGCACGGCGTAAAACTTTGGCGCGAAGGCAATATTCTGCACTGCGAAGGGCAGCTCACGCACGGCACATTCACCCTGCCCGGCGATGTTTCTTCGCAATATATTTCGGGGCTGTTGATGGCGTTGCCGCTTCTCGAAAAACCGAGCCGCTTGGAAATCACCGGATTCGTCGAATCCGCCGGATACATCGACCTCACATTACAGGTCGCCGAAACCTTTACAGCCGGGGACATATCCGGAATGCCGCACGTTCCCTCGAAGCCGAACGCCGGGGACACATCCGGAATGCCGCACGTTCCCTCGAAGCCGAACGCCGGGGACACATCCGGAATGCCGCACATACCCTCGAAGCCGGAGTGTGCTTCCGAAGGGGCATGTAATCTGTCCCCCACCCTCTCGAAGCCGAATGCCGGAAACACATCCGGAATGCCGCACGTTCCCTCGAAGCAGGAATCATCGCCGGATTCCGCAACCGGATGGGCGTGTGATATCCAACCTGCGGGAGCGTATAAAAGTCCGGGGCGCACGGCGGCCGAAGGCGATTGGTCGAACGCCGCGTTTTGGCTTTGCGCCGGCGCGATGCCCGGCGGAAGTATTCGCATGACCGGGCTTAACAAAAACAGCTCGCAGGGCGACCGCGAAATTTGCGAAATTTTAAGCCGCACAGGCGCAAACGTGACGTGGGACGGCGACGACGTTGTTGTATCCGCCGGAAAACTTAACGCCACCGAAATCGACGGTCGTGCCGTGCCGGATTTGATTCCGGTTTTAGCGGCGGTTGCCTCCGTCGCGCGGGGTACAACCGTTATTCGAAACGCATCTCGCCTTCGAATAAAAGAATCCGACCGTCTCGCAACAACCGCGCAAACAATTAACGCACTCGGCGGCAATGTTTCGGAAACATCCGACGGGCTGATCATCACCGGAACGCAACAATTACGCGGCGGCACGGTTGACGCAGCCGGCGACCATCGCATCGCAATGACGGCGGCAGTCGCGCACACCGCCGCACCGGTAACCGTAACCGGTGCGCAAGCCGTAAACAAGTCCTATCCGGATTTTTGGAACGACTTGCGTTCGTTGGGAAGAAAGGCCGATTAAAGTTTTTGTCCCGCTTTTTTCAAAAAGCGGGTGGGGTTCGGGGCGACTCCCCGAAAATCAGGAGGTGAAACATTGTCAAGCACATGGAAAAGCAACCTCTCGCTTACGATTTTCGGGCAATCGCACGGCGAGGCAATCGGTATGACATTGGACGGCGTTCCTGCCGGGGAAGAAATCGACTTCGCCCGGTTGGACGCCTTTTTATTGCGACGCGCACCGGGAAACGCCCCGTGGACAACGCCGCGCAAAGAAGCCGACACGCCCGAATTTCTCGCGGGCCTCATCGGCTCTGAAGCGGGCGGAAAAACATGCGGCGCACCAATCGCCGCGATTATTCGCAACACGAATACACGCTCGGCCGACTACGACAAAAAAATTCCGCGCCCCGGTCATGCGGATTTCGCCGCGCATGTAAAATACGGCGGATTTGCGGATTTATCCGGCGGCGGACATTTTTCCGGACGGCTTACCGCGCCGCTGTGCATCGCGGGCGGAATTTGCCTGCAAATTTTAGAGCGTCGCGGCGTGAAAATCGACGCGAAAATTCTGTCGGTCAACGGCATCGCCGACGATTATATAAACGAAATTTTACGCGCAAAAGAAGCTGGTGATTCCGTCGGCGGCATAATCGAATGCGTCACAACGGGCTTGCCCGGCGGACTCGGCTCACCCATGTTCGACGGAATGGAAAATCGCATCGCCGCGCTTGCATTTGCGATTCCCGCCGTAAAGGGCATCGAGTTCGGCGCGGGATTTGCCGCCGCCGAAATGACTGGCAGCCAAAATAACGACCCCTTTGTTCTGCGCGGCGATAAAATCGAAACCGCCACGAATCATCACGGCGGCATTTTGGGCGGCATAACTTCCGGAATGCCCCTGGTTTTTCGCGTTGCCATAAAGCCGACGCCGTCGATTTCGCTCCCGCAGCAATCCGTTAATCTCGAAACACTGACGCCAACCACTTTGGAAATAAAAGGCCGACACGACCCGTGCATCGTTCCCCGCGCCGTGCCGTGCTTCGAAGCCGTTGCGGCAATCGCCGCGCTTGATGCGATGTTGCAAAAACGGGGGACACCATGCCGATATCATTAAAAAACGTGAGCAAATCATTTGCGGGCAAATTGGTTTTCTGCAACGCAACAATGTCACTTCGCGCCAACCGACCGACCGTAATTATGGGGCGAAACGGTTGCGGCAAAAGCACTCTGCTTAAAATTATCGCCGGGGTTTTGGCGCACACGGAAGGCGAAATAGTCCGACGCCCCGGAATTAAAATTTCATATGCTCCGGACAGATTTCCCAAACTTCCCTTCAAAGTCGGGGATTACTTGCTGCACATGGGCAGAATTCAGGGAATTTCCGATTCGGACATAAATAAATACGCGGATTCTCAGTTCGACCGCTTCGGCATTCCCGAAAATATAAAACAGCAGGTAATTTATAAATGCTCGAAAGGCACAATCCAAAAAGTTAATATCATGCAAGCGTTTTTGACAAAACCGGATTTACTGGTGATGGACGAACCGTTTTCGGGTTTGGACGAAAGTTCTGTTGAGGAGCTTATTCGGCTGTTGGCCGAAACATCTGATACGGCCGTCATAATTTCGTGCCACGAAAAATTATTGGCGCAGCGGATAACCGCCGATAATTTATATGTTTTCGACAAACAAAGCCTTGTCAAAAGTTCCGAAATTTCCAATCGTGTGAGCATCAAAATTATCCCCGGCGATGCCGGTGATTTTTTCAACGACAAAATAATTTCAACAGATACAGCAGAAGACATGTGCGAAATTGTCATCGAAAAAGAAAATTTGAAAGAAATTTTGTTTTTGCTGCTCGAAAACGGGCATGAAATTTATTCGGTTAATCCGAGAGAATGTTGAAAATCAAGGGGTAGCGGCATGTTGGTTGCGCTGGTTAAATACAACATAGATTATTACATCAAGTCGGTACGATATTTGCCGCCCTGTCTTATTTTTGTTGTTTTTCTTGCACTCAACTATCAAACATCGCCAATAGGCATTTGGAGCAACCTGCACATAACGTCCTTGGCAATTTTCATTTTGGCGAATTGGCTGAGCGCGAGTCTTGTCAACAGCGAGGATAAAACGCAACAATATATTACAAGGCTTCATGCAAATAACGACACGGTATTTCATTTATCAAAGCCGGTGTCGGTAATCACTTTGCTGATTCCGTTTTATGTACTTACGCTTTTAATCCCGCTGATAGCGGGTTCGTTTCCGAGAAATTTGCATGTAAGCGAAATTTTTGTTTATTTGGCAGCATACTTTTTAATCGGATTTTTAGGCGTATCGGTCGGGATTTTTTTCAATTCGAACATATTTACAGGCGAATCGGCAATTATGTTGCATCTTATCGTTACGGGCGTTCTCGTAATACCTTTTAATGTGATTTTTGATAACATTTTACCTGTCGTATACGCTTATTATTTTTTGCCGCCGATAAATTTTACGGCAGACAGACTGCACAGCCTCGGCGACGACAGATTTTCGGCGGATTGGACTTTTTTAATTTTCGCTGTTTGGGCGTTAAGTTACGCAATTATGCTCACAGCACTTTATATTTTTGTTATGCGCAGGAGAAATAAAGAATAATTGCGCTGTGTCGCACTTCGTATATGAACCCCTCTTTTCGGCAAAGATATACCAAGCTGCAAAAACATTAACCTCCTTTGTCGCCAAACTCTGAATTGAAGGGCGTGGCTCGTCGTCGGTAAATGTTTTTCGGCACTTGGTACAATGAAAAGATTTGCCTGAAAACAGGGGGTTATCCACATGCTCCGCAAGTTGAAAATTTTTGCAGTTTTATTTTTTTGCGTAATTTCCGGCTACACAATCGGGAGTTTTGCGCATCTTTTTCGTTTTCCCGGCGAACTGCGCCTCACGGAATATTCAACATATAACGTAAATATCGGCGGGCGGTCGCGCACGATTCAAACGGGAAGCCGTGGCACAGATGAAATGGTAATCGAGGCGTTCGGCGTGCCGCTGCGACGCATCACTCTCGACGTCGTGCCGGAAGTTGAAATCGTCCCGCTCGGAGTTGCAATCGGCGTGCGCATAAATACCGACGGCGTTATGGTTTTGGGAACGCAGTCGTTTCGCGGCGAATGCGGCGAAATGTTCCGCCCCGCGCATGACGTTCTGCTCGGCGGCGACTTAATTTTGCGCGCCAACGGCATCGAAATCAACAACAAAGAAGACCTCACACGCTTCATCGAAACAAGCGACGGCGAAATTATTTTTTCCGTTCGGCGCGGCGAAGAACGGCTCGAAGTTGCCGTAACTCCCGGCATTGCCGAAAAAGACGGCGTTCGGCGAATCGGCGTTTGGGTGCGCGATTCCACAAAAGGAATCGGTACGCTCACATTTTTTAATCCGGAAACCGGCGCGTTCGGCGCACTCGGTCACGGAATTTTGGACGTTGACACAAAAACGCTGCTTACCGTTCGAAGCGGGCGAATCATGCCGTCAACGGTAACGTCGGTAACGCGCGGCGTTCGCGGCGTACCCGGCGAGCTCGAAGGCTCGGTGGACACCTCCGCCACGCTCGGCACAATTTACACAAATTGCACAACCGGCATTTTTGGCGAACTCGAACCCGAAACCCTCGCCCGCTATGCCGACCTCCCCCGCTTCCCCATCGCCGGCCGCGCGCAAATACAAGAAGGCCCCGCAACAATTTTAACAAACGTGTCCGGAGCCGACGTGAAATCATACGAAATCGAAATCGAAAACGTTCACATGAACCCTTCCGACGAAACAAAAGGCATCGTAATTCGCATAACCGACCCCGAGCTTTTGCGCCAAACCGGCGGCATAGTTCAGGGCATGAGCGGCAGCCCGATTTTGCAAAACGGGCGAATTATCGGCGCAATCACCCACGTTTTCGTACAAGACCCCACTCGCGGCTACGGAATTTTTATCGAGAATATGGTCGGCGTGGATTATCATAACCAAGTTCTCGGGGGCTCCGTTCTCGGAGGCGTTGCCCCCGAACCCCCTTGCCCGCCAAGCGGGCAGTGAACGCCGGGAACACATGTAATTTTCTACACATTCCCTCGAAGCCGGAACAGCTTCCTGTGCATCAAAAAACCGCGCTTCGCGCGGTTTTTTTTGTTAAAGTTTTGATGAAACTTTTTCAAAAGTTTCCGGGGTGTGGGGCAGAGCCCCGAGGTCTTGGTAAAAATTAAATATTTATAGCCGCGCCGGCCTCAGCCTGCTTGCGTGCGGCCTCCTGCATCTTCAAAAAAATTTCGCGCGGCGGGCGAACCTTGAATACCGATACGGATTTTTTGAGCATCTCGGCCTGACGGCTGAGTTCTTGGCTTGCGAGGGAGCATTCGAGGGTCGTCGCCGAGCTTGTTTCGATTGTTTGCGAAATGTCGTTTACGCCGAGATAAATTTGGTCGATGGCGTCGGCCTGTTCTTGCGCCATGGCGGAAATTTGCTCCACGAGAGACGAAACTTCTGCAACGTGCGCGGCGATTGTGTTAAGCGAATCGGCGGTTCCGGAGGCAACGTTTATGCCGTCGTCAATTTTGCGAAGGGAATCTTCGATTTCGGCGATGGAACTTTTTGTGGCGGTTTGGCTTCGCGTGGCGAGATTTCGCACTTCGTCGGCAACAACGGCAAAACCCTTGCCGTGTTCGCCGGCGCGCGCCGCCTCAACGGAAGCGTTAAGCGCGAGAAGATTTGTTTGAAACGCGATGTTTTGAAGCAGTTCGATAATTTTTGTGATGTTTGCGGACGAGGCCTTTATGCTTTCGATGGTTGTAATCATTGCCTGCATATTTGCAGTGCCGCTTTTCGCGCTGTCGGTTGAAAGCAACGAACGTTCGTTTGCCGTTTTCGCCCGCTCCGCGCTGAGGCGCGTTTTTTCGTTTATGGACTCCACGGACTCGTTAAGAATTTTAATTGCTTCGGATTGGCGCGTCGCGCCGGAGGCGAGGGTCATTACGTTTTGCGCCATCTGCTCCGAACCTTCCTGCACTTTTGCCGCGATGCCCTGAACTTCCCAGAGGGAGTGGTTGAGGGATTTCAAAATTGAAATCAACGCCTCTTTAATCGGGCGATATGAGCCGATGTAGGCGCGGTCGATGGGAACGGTTAAGTCGCCGTTCGCGAAAGCAATCAGAATTTTTGTGATTTCGTCAACGTTGTTGATGAGTTGTTCGCCGGTGGAATTTACGGTTTGCTTGAGCATATCAAAAGCACCCCTGTAATCGCCTTTTACGGGGGTGTTGAAGTTGCCCATTGCCATTTCCGCAAGCGAAATTTCGATTTCCGCAATGGGGTCGGCAACCGTGCCGAGCAGATTATTCATTTCGCGAATCAGCTTGCCCCAGTCGCCCTTGTATTTATGCTCGTCGGCGTAAACATCAAGAATGCCTTGGGCGGCATTGTGGAACAAATGCGCAATTTCGCCGTGAATTTCTCGCAAGCTGTTTACAATTACGTCGAAATGTTGGTTGATTGCGGCTTTTTCGCCGGGAAGCTGTTTTACGCTTATATCGAAATCGCCGTCGCCGATTGCCTCCAACACTTCGAAAACGAGTGACATGTCGTGGTTAGCATTTTCAACAAGAGCGTTTCCGCGTTCGCAAAATTCGCGAAAAACGCCCAAATAAATTTCGGGGTCCATGCGATAGCTGATATTCCCCTCGGCGTTTACCTGACGTTCAAGCTCCATAAAGTCGCTCATAAGCGAACGAATTACGCTCGAAAGGCTGTAAACGTCGGCGGCAAGTTGCCCGATTTCGTCGCGACGAACCGCTTGGTGGCGCACATTTAATTCGCCGATAGCCAAGTCGCGCATGTTAAGCATCATGCCTTCGAGGGGGGTTGAGATGTTGTTTCGCACAATTATGCCCAAAACCAACAGAACGGCGATTGCCGCAAGCGCAATTGCAACCGAAACCCACACCGAGCCGGCACGAATGCCCGCACTTCGCGCAAGGGCGGCGTCGGCGCGAGCTTCATTTATGTACGCAAGCCGCGCAAGCTCAGCCCCGATTGCGTCGTTATGCGGCACGCAAACCGACTCAATTTGATAGGCGGCTTCGGCGATTTCGCCGCGCAAAGCCATGTCGGTGATGTTTCTTATTATTGTTGCCGCCGCGGGAAGCGAATCGGCAATATCTCGCGCGATGCGATATTCTTCGGTGTCCTGCATACCGTTGTCGATGAGAATGCGCAAATATTCGTCGGTATCGATAACAAGACGCTCGTAAAGCGGGCCGATTGCGGCAATGTACGCCATGCGATGCTCGTCGGAAACTGCGAGAACCGAATCGCGCACGTACATGCGAACCACACCGAACGCCTCAACCATGCGAGTAAGACGAGTTTGCAGCGCGGAATTTTGCGCGGTCATCTCGTCAACGCTTGCAGACATCCGGTGCACCTGCCAAATTCCGAACAATGCCACAATAAAAATGGCCAACACCGAAACCGCCACAATAATGCTGATTTTCGTACGCACTTTTAAATTATTCATTTCCCGCACCCCTCCCGGAGAACACCCTCACTGCTTTACGACGCGACTTATTATGATACCGTTATACCATCGAGGCAGACCCAAGGCAAGTAGGTTGTACCGTTTGCAACACGTTCTTTTGAAATTGCCGAAATATTTTTTAATGCGTCGAAGATGTTAAACGAAATCATTGTTTCCTGAATTGCGTCGGTAATCGCGCCGTTTTCTATGAGAAAGCTGTTTTTTGCAACGCCGGAAACATCGCCGGATGCCCCCGGCGAACCGCCGCTGAAGCGATTCAGCAAAATTCCGCGTGACGTGGATTTAATCATTTCCGCAAGGGCGACATCGCCGGGAAGAACTTCATAATTATATAACGAAGTATCGGCGCGGGGTTTGCCGGTTTTTTTTGAGCCGTACAACCCGAGCGAAAAATTTTTTAATACGCCGTCTTTTATGAAGTCAAGGTCGCGGGTGATATAGCCGTCGTTTGTGTAGCGCGGACCGGTAATGATATGCGGCTCGTTAAGCGGCGCGGCACGAAACGTGAGTTTTGTGTCGGCAACTTGTGAGCCGAGCGCGTCTTTCCAACGCGATGTGCCTTCAATAATTGCGCGGTCGCCGAGAAAATTATCGTGAATAGTACCCCAAAGCATATCGGTGCAGGCGGGCGTTACGATTACTGTGCCGACAAATTTTTCTTCAACCGAGCGCGTGTCGAGAGATTTTACGGCTTCTTCGAGTAACGTGCGGTGCATTCCCGCGTCGATGAAGGGCGTTGTCGGTTTTTCAAAACTCGCGCCGTCGTAGTTAAACGACGTACCTTTTTCGCCGTCTTTTGCCACGAACATGCTGTGAAAATTATATGCGTCGTATTCCGTGCCGAAAATTACGCCGTTGGAATTTGCATAGGTTTCCGTTGCGGCGGTGAGCGTTGACGAAAATCCTTCGATTATTATTTTCGGAAACTCGTCGCGAATTTGCTCGATATATTCGCGGCTTCGCGAAAAAAGCCCGGCTCTGTCGTTCGTGATTTCCGGCTTGATGAAATTTTTATTTTCAACGAGTTCGGCGATGTCGAAGGCGTCGTCGGGTTCGGAGGATTTTGCTGATTCGATACATGCCGCTGCGGCTTCGTCGATGCTTGCTTTGTCGTGCTTGTTTATAACGGAAACGCCGCGTCGTCCGCCGACAATCGCCGTTAATATGAGGCTGTTATCGAAAGTTGTGCGCATTAACGTGAAATCGTTCGCCTCGATGTTAAATTCGTCGCGGCGCGATTTTTTCGCAATGCAGGAGGACTTGTCCGCCCCGGATTTTTTAAGCGCGTCAAGCGCGTATTGTGCGATTTCTTTAGGATTCATTTATCTGCCTCCGATAGTCATGTCGCAGCGAAGTGCGGGACCGCCCATGCTTGTTGTCATTGATTGTTTTTTGCCGCAAAACCCGGAAATTTCCCACGCCAAATCGTCGGAAACCATATCGACGGTTTTTAACATTTCAAACGCAACCCCGGAAATCGTTGTTTCGCGAATTGCACGACCGAGCTTGCCGTTTTTAATTTCGTATCCGAGGTCAACGGAAAACATGAACTCGCCGGTGCTGTCGGCTTGTCCGTTGCCGGTTTTGAGCAAAAAATATCCGTCGTCAACGCTTGCGATTAAGTCGTCGAATTTATCCGTGCCGGGATGAATGACGGTGTTTCTCATGCGAATGAGGGGTTCGTCGGAAAATTCAAAAGCGCGGGCATTGCCTTGCGGCTTTACGCCGAAACGTCGCGCCGTTTCGCGACTGTGCATGAATCCGCGCAGAACGCCGTTTTCGATTAAAATCGCGTCCTCGGCGGGAACGCCTTCGTCGTCCACGTAAACGGGAAGCGGACATGTTTCGCCGAAAGCCGTGTGCGCGAAATCCGTCATGGAAATTTTTTCGCTCGCGACTTGTTTGCCCAAATTATGCGCCGCAACCGAGCCGCCCAGAACCAAATCCGCCTCAACGGTATGCCCGACGGCTTCGTGGGAAAGCATTCCGGCCAAATCCGGGTGCAGAACGCATTTTTTCACGCCGGCGGAGGCGTAAACGCCCTCACGCTTGTCCATCAAATTTTTATACAGCTCGTCGAGTTGCGCTTCGAGGGCGGCGGGTTCTTTGAAAAATTCGTCGAACCGCCCGACGTGCGAAAAGCCTTTGAACAGCTCCACCGGAACGCCGTCCGAAGTTTCCGCCGCAAACCACGCATAAACCATTGCTCGCGGCTGAAAGGAATGCGAATCCGCGCCGTCGGAAACGGCAAGCAATTTTTCGATATACAGCGCGTCGGCAACAACCGTGCGGCTTGATAAATTTTTATATTTTTTCGCGATAAATTCGTCAAGTGAGCGGGCGTAGTCGATTAAAACGCTTTGCGGGATGTCGCTGAAAATCGGCTGTTTAAGCCCTACTTTCCCGGGAGCATTTTCGGTTTTCGGCAGCGGCGGTTCGCCTTTTTTGATGTTTTCGTCCATGAACCGTGCGTTTTCTGCGGCGGTTTCAAGTACGCTCAGTACGCTTTCCGGCGAATACTCCGCGCCGGACGCAAATCCGTACAGTCCGCCCCGCTCCACGCGTGCGCAAACGCCGCTTTTTTCGCTTTGCGCGTTGCCCACCATGTTGCCCGCAAGCATCACCACGCGCTTGTTTGTATTCACCTGCGCACGAAGCTCGGTGTGTTCGGTAAAGAGTTTTTTTTGTGCGGTTAAATAGTCGTTCAGCATGGTTTTCTCCTTCTCTTTTGGGGGGAGTTTTATTCGGCGGTATTTCGGAAAACAATTTCGTTCGGGCGAACCATGCCCAAAACATCGCGGGCAAAACGTTCGACATAGGCGTCGCTGTCGAGGCTGTCGATGTGTTCGGTGAGGCGTAAGTTTTCGGCGCGTTCGCGTTCGATTTCGGCGTTCAAGCGTGTGTATTCGGCGCGAAGCTCGTTGTAGTTCTCCATTTGGGTTATGAACAGCGCGAACAGCAAAATTAAAATTGTCGCCCAAAAGATGTAATAAAACACAAGAACGCCCTGGCGTTTGCGTTTTTTTGCGGGGGGGGATTGCTTCATATTATCACACTTTCCGGCGGGGATTATACTTTTTTGCGAAAAATAAACCAGTTTCGTCCGGCAGTTTTGCCCTTTATTTTGCCATATCGAGCCATACGCGACAAGCCCGAACGAAATTTCGGTGCGAGGCGTTTATACAACCAAATAAGCGGCGCGAAAATAATTTTAAGCGCGGTGATAATAACTTTTTTCAAAAATTCGATTACCGTTACGAGAATCTTTGTGAGCGGGCGGGAAAGCGCGGCAAAATAAAGCACGACTCCGAGAGCCGCGCCGAGTACCGCAAACAGGCGAATTTCGCCGAAATTTTCGTGCAAAAGAAACCAAAACATAACGCCTGTTGCGGCAAGCCAAAAAACGGTGTCTTGCGCGGCAACGGCGTATTTTGCAAAAAGGGGCATGGTTTTTCGCAATATGCGAAAAGCATCGTAAAGAAAACCGATGCTTCCGCCGGTAAGAACCGCCCAAAGAAAAAGCAGCCCCTGCGCGGATAAACCGTAAATCACCGGAACAGCCGCCCCATAAACGACTTTTTGCCCGCGCTTGAATTTTCGTACGCAACGCCGTCGATTTCGCCGGACACGGAAAGCTCACCGCTTTCAAGGTTTATGCGGTTCACATGCAAATTGACGCCGCGAATTATTATTACACCCATTTCGGTTTCGCCGATAACCGTTTCTTCGTCGAAAGAAATCACATCGGTTACGCCCAAAACATTAACATGCTCACGCTTTTCAATGGTGATGCTGTGCCGCGAGGGCGAACGCTTTTTGTCTTCTCCCGGCATACGCAAAGTTGTAACTGTTGCCATAAAAATGCCTCCCGTCCGTTTTTTGGAGCAGTTTTTCCGTGCCGAAGCAAAACTGTTATATCAGTATACGGACAGGGCGGCGAAAGTAGAACCGTCAGAAACACAGCGGCTTGCGTTTCGGTACGTAAAATTTACCGACAAATTCAAAACCTATCGGTAGCCGGTTGGTTACCGATAGGTTTTGAAATCTTACAAAACTTGACACTTTCGTGCAATCAGTGCTACAGTTTGTTGACGCAACCTCACGGGAGACACAAACGCCTAGGGGGTCTTTCGGGTCAAGTCAAAAAAACTTGCGGAGATGATGCTTATGTCAACAAAATCGTCACAGGTCAGCACCCTCAGACTGCAATTTTATCAAATGGGAACGCCTCAAAAAAGGCAATTTATCGAACGGCTTCGTCCGCAGGTTATCAGTACAAGAAACGCCGAATACAAGGCGTTGCTGGATGAATGCGTTCGAGCATATAACGCCGAAGTCGCGCAGGCGAATGCGTCGCCCCCGAAACCGGCGTCTTCCGCTGCAAGACCTCAGCCGCGTGTTTCGCAACTGCGCGCGGGGCAAAATCGCATTTTTTGTTCCGGTTGCGGCGTGCAGCTTGAAAGAACCGCGCGTTTTTGTTCGTCGTGCGGATTTCAGGCGAACGCGGCAGTCGCAAACGAAGACCCTCGATACCCGTCGTATACATACCATGACGTCGGCGATGCTTCATTTATCGGCTTGTTCCGTAAACATTTTTCGGGCGGATTGTATTTAACCGCGATAGTGCTTGTTACAGCCGGCATGATACTCGGCAACCTGATGTCGGGGGTTTTCGGCTTGTTAGTGCTTTTGCCCGCTGTTCCGGCGTTAATTTCCTATTGGATTATGTTTTCCGCCGCAAAATCTCCGGATACTCAAACAAAAGCTCCCGGAGCTTTAACAGTATTTCAAGTGTATTACATCATTGAATTTGTGATTGTATGCCTGCTCGGGCTTGCGCTTGCTTTTTTGGCTGTGTTGACTTTGGCCGGCGGAGCAGTTTTGGGTGAACTGGGATTAAATGCGGGAGGATTTGCATTAGGGGGCGTCGCGATTGTTTTGTTGGTTTTCGCCGGCGGCTTGATTGCATTTTTTGCCGTGCAGCTCCGGGCTGCGTTGCAGGTTATTGCATCTTTGAAAAAAGGACTTGCGACAAATTTGAAAACTCCCTTGCACGGCGTAACCACTTACGCGGTAATGGGCTATATAGCTTACGGCATTATAATTTTGAGCTCTTTAGCGGGAGTCCTCGCGACAGACGCCGCAATGAGCATGATGCCTGCCCCTTTAGGTTCTCCCGTAAGCAGCGCGGTGTTATTGCTAAGCACTGTTTTAAGCCTTACTTCGGCGGTTGGAGGAATTTTGTTCCGGACGGTTTTTCTCATCCTTAATAATGCGTTAAAAATTCCGTGATTTCCACGCTTTCTCATCTGATTGACTGGATTTATCCGCCCGCATGTGTTGCATGTCGGGTGCTTTTGCCGCTGAACGAATCGCGGCGATTTTTTTGCGCGCGATGCGAAGGGCTTTTCGATGCAATTTCCGAGCCGATTTGCGGGCGTTGCGGTGCACCGAGCACCGGAGACATACGCAGCTTACCGCACATTCTCTCGAAGCCGGATGCGGCTTCCTGTGCAACACAATATAATTCTTCGTACAACCCGGGCGTCGAGCCGGAAAACAACTTTGCAACCGATACCCTCCCCTCCCCCGCCGCCTGTCCGTCGTGCGCCGGAAAAACTTTCTTGTTTGAAAAAAATTTTGCTTCATTTATATACGACGATTTACTTCGCGAGCTTTTGCACGAAATAAAATTTCGCGATAACAAGCGGGTTGCGGCGGCATTGGGGCATATTTGGGCGGCGAACTGCTTAAATTTTCCCGAAAATATTTCCGAGTACACGCTTGTTCCTATGCCCATGCATCCGAAAAAACAGCGCGAACGCGGGTTTAATCAGGCGGATTTATTGGCCGCGCCTCTTGCCGCCGCGTTAAAAATTCCCGTGTCGAAAGTTTTGCGCCGAACAGTTGATACGCCTCCGCAATCGGAAATTCATCCGTCGCAACGAGCGGAAAATGTGCGCGGTGTTTTTGAGGTTTGCAAAAAATTTCAAACAAACGAAAAAAAATTTATTTTGGCGGATGACATTTTTACCACCGGCGCAAGCCTGAACGAATGCGTGCGAGTTCTGATAAAATCAGGCGCGAAGCAAGTTTTATGTATGACTTTGGCAATTTCGGTAAAAAACTAATGTTACGGATGAATTATGCCGATATATATATCAGAGAGAAAAAAGAAAGGAGGGCCGTCATTATGGACATGCGGATTTCAAATGTATATAATGCCTATGCGGCACAGCCTAATCGCAGTGTTCAAAAGCCCGGTCATGCAAATTATGAACGTGAGGGTACGGATACTGTGTCTTTGTCGGCCCGCGCCGGAGAGTATCAAATGGCACGCAACGCTGTTTCCGACATCCCCGATGTTCGCGAAAATTTGGTAAGTCATTTGCGTGCAATGATTTCGTCGGGTGCGTATAACGTTTCGGCACAAGATGTTGCAGCGCGCATTTTTGGGGAATAAGGGCTTGTTCAAACACACGGATGTTATATAAAAGCTCTTTCGGGCTGCCCGAAGGAGTTTTTGTGGTGGAGGTTCTGAGGCATGGCAGGTATGGTTCATCAGCTTATTAACATTATGAAAGAACAAACCGAGCGTCAAACCGAGCTTTACGGCCTTTCTTTAGAGGAAAAAGAAGCTATTGTCAAAAATGACATTGAGCAGCTTCAAAATCTTCTGGGCTTAAAAAACATGGTGCTTTCGCAAACCCACCGCCTCGAAAAACAGCGAATCGCCCTCGTGGAGGACATCGCCGACGTTACCGGCAATAAAAAAGATGACATCGCCCTGTCTGACGTCATCGAAATTTTGAAGGACAAACCCGAAGAGCAGGAAGAATTGCGAGAGGTAGGCAATGCTCTGCGGGAGTCTGTGGAAAAATTGAAGGAAATAAACGAGGTTAATAAGTCTCTCATTGAAAGCTCGTTGGAATTTGTCGAGTATTCGCTAAACGCTCTGCGTTCAACAATTGCGCCCGAGCCGGTAGAATATCCGACGTTAAAAAAACCGCTTGCCGATGAAAACGGCGGAGCGGGAACATATAACACAACAGGTTAGGACTTCTTGCATAGCTTCAAGATTTTCGGTGACGGGTTCGCGGATTGCCGAGCGGCGGTCGTTTTGTGAAGCAAAACGACAAAAAGCGAGGCGTTTTGCCGCGCACCCTGAAACGAAAATTACAGACGCGCAAGAAGTTCATTAAAAAAGGGGATAGGTAGTTATGGGATTCGGGGGATTAACAATCGCAAACAGCGGTATGCGAGCCGCTCAACGGAACTTGAATGTAACCGGGCATAACATGGCAAATGCCGAGGTTGCGGGCTTTTCGCGCCAGCGGATAGTTCAAAACTTCGCGGGGCAGCGCAATGTCGGCTTCGACGGCGCAAGCAATCGTATGCAAGTCGGTATGGGTGCGGACTGGAGTAATGTCCACCAAATCCGTAACGAATTTTTGGATATAAACTTTCGAAACAACGTGAGCCGCTTAAATTTTTATTCAACAAAGGTGCAAGCCGGCGTTATGATTGAAACAATTTTGGGCGAGCTTCACGGCGCAAATAATTTTCAAGGCGCACTTAATCGAATATGGTATTCGATACAAGAGCTTACCGCCCATCCCGACGGGCATCACACGCGCCAATTTTTTCTTGCAAACGTGAACACGTTTTTGGTAAACGCCCAAACCGTGTACAACGACCTCTTCGAGTATCAGCAAAATCTCGACGCGCAAATTCGCGAAGTTGTATACGGGTCGCGCGGAATTAACGCTACAGTTTCGGCAATCGGCGAGCTTAATGTTCGTATTCGCTTCTTGGAAAAGAACGGCGACATGGCAAACGATTACCGCGACCAACGCAACCTTCTTGTAGACCATCTCGCAACGCTCATTCCGATTCACGTGCGTCATGCCGATAACGGCGACATGAATATTACATCCATGGGGCATCACATTTTAACGGGAAATTCCGCGTCGCCGCTCGGCTTGCGCAATATTGCCCGCGAATCCAACTTCGTCATACCGGTTTTCACGCACGAAACCGATGTGTTGCCGTCAAACACCCCGCCCGAAGAGTTTACTTCCTTTATAAATTTCGACAGGCCGATTAACGCCGCAAACAGCAACGATAACGGCAAATTATTCGCGCTTATTCAAGCGAGAGGCACCGCTCCGAAAAATCATTTGAGCGCGGATGTTTTGCCGCCCCTCACTTTGGCGGAGTTAAATGACGCAATTGCCCAAATTTCCGCCGATGTTGCGGGCGGTATGACCATCGGCGACGCGCTTGAAGCCTTCGAACTCGCAAACCCCGGCATTTTAAACCGCGACATTCCCGGGTTCATTCCGCAAATTGTTGCGGCTATCGACGCGGGCAACGCGGCACTGGTTGCGGAACTTGAAGAAGAAATGGCGCGTAACGTTCGTGCGCAAATGTTTAACCACGCCGCGCATATGTGGTCGGTTGAAAACGCAAAAATTCCGCAAGTTATGATGAATCTCGACCGAATTGTGAATACCGTTGTAACGAAATTAAACGACGCATTAACCGGAAATTTACGCGGCCCGGACGGAAATTTTCTTTTTTATGAAACCGACGCCGCCGGAAATCCGCTCATTCCCGACCCGCTCGACATCGACCCCGTAACGAATGAGCCGCGTCGTGTACCCGTTCGCCCGCGCGACCTTAACGGCGAGTTCGGCATACCGCTGTTCGTGCGCCAAACAGACGAGGCGTTGCCTTCCGCCGACAGAGTGTGGCCGGTAGACCCGCCTCAAGACCCCAACCGCGCAACCACGATTTTTACAATAAATAATATTCGACTGAATCCGGATTTCCGCCTTGATGCGGGGCATAACCACTTAGCACTCTCGCTCAGCGGTGCTCCCGGCGATACCGACCTTCTGGTTGCGTTGCAGGAAGTGTGGATGGATGCGTCAAGTTTTTACGCAGTGGAAGTCGGCGGTCGCCAATTCAACGTGCAGGATGCATACATTCGTCTTACCGGAATGGTCGCGACAGAAACCGCCGAGGCCGCAAGTCGCGTAACCACCGGAACAATTCAGGTAGACCAAGCGCAAAATCAGCGCATGTCAGTAAAAGGCGTGTCGATGGACGAGGAAATGGCGGCGATGCTGCGATTCCAGTTCGCGTTCCAAGCGGCATCGCGAGTCTTCAATATGATTGACCAAATGATTGACCGCGTAGTAAACGGCACCGGTCGCGTAGGATTATAGTCCCCATTTCGAGAGGAGCATTACAATGCGTTCAGCATTTTTCGGATTACACGTAGCAACATCGGGCTTGCATACCGCCCGCGGAGCGTTAAACGTAACATCTCACAACCTTGCAAATGCGGAGTTGCCCGGATTTTCGCGTCAAGTTGCGCAAAAATCGGCATGGATTCCCTTGCAGGGCACCGGCAGAGGAATGTACGGCACGGGTTCGCACATAACAAGCGTTGTGCAGGTGCGCGACCGCTTTCTCGACAGAAAATTTTGGCATCAAAACGCGATTTCGGGGCAACATGCCGCTGTGAATCAGGGCTTGAATTTCGTCGAAACCGTGTTTAATCAGCTTCCCAACGCCGGCGTAAAGCGCACATTTAATGTGTTCTTCTCCACAATCCAAGACCTTACAACCCGCGCACACGAGCCGACTTTTCGTACAAATACGATTATAACCGGCCAAACTCTTACGGAGCAAATTCGTCAAAACGCGCTTGCGCTTCAACGCCAACAAATGGACTTGAATCGCGAATTTGCCGATGTTGTTCATCAAATAAACAGCTTGGGCGACCAAATCACCGACCTTAACCGCCAAATTCATATTTTTGAGCGCGACGGAAGCAACGCCAACGATCTCCGCGACCAACGCAATTTGCTCATCGACAGGCTTTCCGAGCTTGTAAACGTGGAAGTCAACGAGCGCGACCATTCAACGCCGGCCACGCCCAACGACCGTCGCCTTTTCATTCGAATCAACGGCTACGATTTCGTGAGCCACAATCGCCTGAATCGCCTCGAACTTGTTGCGCGTGACGACGTAAACGATACTCGCGCCGGAGTGCGACGCAATGAAATGGACGCGCCCCATCTTTACGAAATATTTTTTGAAGGTTCCGGCTCGCGTTTTAATATTCACAGCCACACATTGCGCGGAACATTACGCGGAATAGTTGATGTTCGCGACGGAAACGGCGGGCAAATTACCGTACCGCCGAACTTTTCCGGGCAATTGTTGGTGCAAAATCAAATGAACGCGCTGCTTCGTACGCAAGGATTCCTCGGTACGCTTGACGCGCAACTTGCGGCGTTGTCCGCACCCCTCGCCGGAATGGTGACGCAACGCGACGCTGCACTTGCGTTCCTCGGCAATTCGGCAAACACGGCGCAGGCTCGCGCATGGGCGTTGTCGCAGCCGAACGTGCGCCTTCGCACGGAATGGAATAATCTCAACGCGCGGCAGGACGCTCAACGCGCCGCACTTTTCAATAATATTTCTCTTCGCGGCGATTTGACCTCGACGCCTCCGGGCGCAGGCGGGCTTCGCGCGAGAATTACAACCGCGTTCGGCGGAGTTGCAAACGTACCCGCCAACGTTACAACAATTTTGGGCAACATCGACACTGTTTTCGGCGCAGCAACGGCAGACACTCTCGACGTTGCCGCTCTTGATGCCCAATTGGCGTTACTTCAAGCGGAACTTAACGCCGACCCGGATTTCTCAAACACCCCGATAATGAACACGATTGCCGCGCTTCGTAACAACATCGCGACAATCAACACAACTCAGGACAATATCGACGACTTCTTCCCGGTACTCGACGACGACGGCGTAACCGTTCTTTTCGCGGACGAAGCCGCATTAACCGCGTCCCTTCTCGCAATCGACAATGCACTTGCGGATTTAACCGCCGCGACAAACTCCATCGGCGAATTGTTAAACTTCGCCGGCGACGTGGAGCGTCAATTGAACTGGGCAATCGGAAACGCGGTTCAAATGGCGAACCAACTGCAAGAAAGAATTGCCGCAATCGAAGCAGGGCTTGCGCCCGGCGTTGTTGCGACATATCAGCCGCTTCTCGACATTCTGCGCGGCGACCCCACCGACCCCACCGATACCGGACTTATCGGCGAATTGCAGGCAACGCTCGACTCAATCGCCTTTCCGGCGTCACTTAACGTTTATTCAAGCGCGGCGGATTTGAACGATTTCGTAACGGCGGTCAACGCCGCAATTGCTGCAATGGATACGGCTGCCCTCGCCGCCGACCTCGCTAACCTTGAGGCGGAATTTTTGGCAATGCCCGCCGGCATCGCGTGGAACAACGGCACAACAACTGTTTTCAAGGGCATCCCCTTCTATATGAATCAGCTTAACAATCTTGTGCGGACTTTCGCGCGCGCAATTAACGAAGGTCGCAACACGAACGGCGAGGATATTCCCGGCGCGTTCGGGCATATTTTCGGCTTTGACGCAAACGGCAACAACAGAAACGCGCTGTTTTTCACGGCGGAAAGCGCGGCCGGCGAAGGTTATCTTTTGGTTGACCCGGACGACCCGTTTGCAAGCCTCCGCTTATGGATTTTGGACGACGGTACAACCGTTGCCGACCCCAACCCGCCGGCAAACGTTGCTCGCGACAACATGGGGCGTCCGCTTTTCACAATCGACTACAGCCGTTTTAACGCGCTGAATTTCATAGTGAATCCGGAACTCATCGACGACCCGAACCTGCTTGCCTCATCAAGCAATCACAATATCGGGCAGGCAAATAACGACCTTGTTCACGGCATTCTTGCCATAGCAAACGACAACAGCCTGTTCCGCGAAGGGCGACTCATCGACTTCATTATTTCAACAAGCAACCACCTTGCCGTTGATAATCACCAAGCGCAACTTTTCCGCGAAAGCTACAACGAAATTACAACGGCAACGCATAATCTTCGCCTGTCCGTGAAATCGGTGGACTCGGAAGAAGAAATGCTTAACCTTGTGCGTTTCAACCAAATGTTTATCGCCGCGTCCCGCGTAATCAACGTAATCGACACGGTTTACGATACGCTCATCAATCGCTTAGGCAACTTTTAGGAGGTAGTATTATGCGCGTTACAAATCATATGATTTTCGGAAATTCCATGAACAATATTTGGCGCAATGCGCGTCATTTGAACAATCTTGTTACGCAAATCGAAACGGGCAAAAAAATTCAACGCCCCTCCGACGACCCGCTTATTGCCGCACGCGCGTTGCGTTACCGCACAATTTTGTCGGAAACGGAGCAGTTTTTGCGCAATTCACAGCAGGGCATGGCGTGGATGGAAGTATCGGAAGCCGCGTTCAACAGCATCCTGACGGGCAGCGCAACAACACCGTCGCTTATGCAGCGCATTTATACGCGCTTGGTTGAAGGTGCGCAAACCGGCACACAAACCCTTGACGAACATCGCGCAATTGTTGCGGAGCTTCGCCAATATTTTGACCAGATGTTCGGCGTTGACATGAATCAAACTTATTTGGGCAGATACGTTTTTTCCGGCTTCCACACCGACCAGTCGCCGGTTTTAAAAGAAGATTGGCCCGGCCGCAGTTTTATCATCACGCAGGATTTCGATGCCGGTGTAATTGAACGCGCAAAAGCGTTTCATCGCGAAACGCCCACGAGTATGCCCGAGGATATTTGGGCGAATATCATTAAATTACCCTTCACAAATGCAAATTTTGATTTCGACACCGCAGGAATTACCGGCAACCCGCCGCAAATCGGCATTGTTTTGGCGGACGGCACGGAGCTTTTCGTTTACACCACGGATTCCACCGCAGAAAATGCGTATCGTCCGGATGACGCCGGCGGAACGCCGCCGCTTCCGATGATTCATCACTTGCGCGACACGGGCGAGCTGATTGTAAGCGACGCGGTTCGCGATTTGATTATCGGCGCGGGCGGGCTTCGCGTGGTTTATGAAAAAAGCGATATTCGTGCGGGCGAATTGAACCCGATTGTTTACTTTGAGTCGGCGGAAATTATTTCAACAACCGACGACACTGGTGCTGTTTCGCAAAATGCCGTGCATTTCAGCACACGCGGGCAAAATATCCAACTGGAAATTTCGCCGATGGCGTACATCACAATAAATACCCACGCTCGTGACGCCCTTACGGCGGATTTGTTCGCGGATTTGCGACGTCTTTTCGACTTTGCGGATTCACTCATTGCCTCCGACCCGGCCGTGATTCGCGAATATTTCGCTGCGCCGCCGCACAATAAGACCGGCGATGATTTAGACAACGCGGTTGCGCGATTCCTGTCGGACGAAAACGCTGCTTTTTCCGGCGCAATGCACATTCGCTTCGACAATATGCTTGAGTCGATTCAGGCGCATAAGGCAGCGGCGCAACGCCAACATTCGCAGCTCGGCGCGAGAATGTCGCGGCTTGAAATGATTCAAATTCGCTTGGATGAAGACGAAGTTGCCTACACCGACCTCATGTCCGATAACGAAGATGTTGACATGGCCGCCACAATTATGCGCAAATCCGGCGCGGAAGCGGCGTTCAGCCACGCGCTCAGGTCGATTGCAATGACAACGCAACTTTCTCTTGCGGATTTCATAAACCGTTAGTCCGCCCGGCGGACTTCGGACGCCGGGGGCATATGTCGCGGACGACACGTTCCCTCGAAGCCGGTGCGCCAAGCGCACTTCAGACGCCGAGAACATATATCGAAGGCGGCGCGTTCCCTCGAAGCCGGTGCGCCAAGCGCACTTCGGACGCCGGGAACATATATCAGAGGCGGCGCGTTCTCTCGAAGCCGGTTCGGCTTGCGGTTGCACAAAATAAAAAAATTTCGTTCGGCGGAGGTCAATTATGCGTTTAACAAATGTAATGATGACAAATACTACTCTCATGCATATCAACAGAAATATGCGAAACTTGGACAGGGTTATTCGGTCGATTGAAACCGGCAAGCGCATTCAACGCCCGTCGGACGACCCGATTGTTGCGTCGCGCGCGCTTATGTTCCGCACGTCGGTACATGAGAACGAGCAGTTCCGCCGCAATGTTGACCAAGGGTCTGCGTGGATGAATGTTACCGAATCCACGTTCAATAATATCAACCGCGAATTGCTTTTTGAAATTCGCAACCTTGTTGTGCAGGGCGCGAACGGCGACAACAATTTATCCGAAAAACGGGCGATTGTTCAACAAATACAAACGCTTTTTGACCAAATCGGACACGAAGTGAACGCCACAATGGGCGGAAACCACCTTTTTTCCGGATTCCGCACCGACGAACCCCCCGTTTTTACCGCCGATAATCAGCGCGATTTTATTATTACGCAACATTTCAGCATAACGGACATCGCAAGGCAGATGTCGTTTCAGCGGATTGAAGTACCCGGCGGACTCGGCAAAGCCGAATCGGTTACGAATCCTATTCATGTGCTTAAACTTGCATTCACCGGCACCGGCGTTCCGGCCATTCCCGGGTTTGAAGTGCGCGAGTTCAGCATTAACGACACCGACGCTTATTTGCCGCCGGCGGCAAACGACGACGGCGTTCCGGTTTTGCATTTCATTACCGAAACCGGCGAGCTTGTTATGCACGGCGACACGGCGGCGAATTTTCCGCGTGAGGGCGTGGCTGTAACGTATCGCAAAACCGGTTTCCGCAAAGGCGACATCAATCCCGCCGTTTATTTCACAGCGCGTGAAATCGTTGAAGCAACGCCGATTATCCCCGCAGGAACACAGCTTGTTTACAACATCACGCAGTATTTTTCGCGTGCGGCAAGCATCGGCGCAGACGTTATCGGCGGCGTTGACATGCTTCAATTTGCTCTCGTGTTTGACCCCTACGACCCGCCCGGCGGGTTGCCCGTAAACTTGCTTCCGCAGCTTCCTCCGGGAGCTGTGATTAACGGAAACGTTGTAAGCATTCCCGCGCATTTATTCGAAACCGGGCGAAATATTTCCGTTACCTACGCCGTTGAAAATCCCCCCGCCGACCCCATGAACCCGGGTCATGTTAAAGAGGATTTGCGCATTTCCGGCGTCGAGCTTGTTCGCGCGCTCAGTGCGGCGGGCGTTGCAATTCCCCTTGACCTGGTCGAGTTTAACCGTTCATTCGACATGCATAATCAAAATATCGAATACGAGTTTGCAACAAATACGCGCATTGCCGTCAACTCACTTGCAAAAAATATTTTAACCGACAAGATGTTCGCAGATTTCCGCAGATTTTTTGAGTTCTCAAACGCCCTTCATGTTTCAAGCAGAGTTGACCTTGAGCGGCATTTCCGCAGCCTCGGCCATGATGAGGACTCCGTGCGCAAATACGTTGAGGAGCAGCATATTCGCGAAACATCCATGGCAACTTATGCGATGCATCGCAAGTTTGACAACATGCTCATGTTTATCGACAGGCATTTGGACAACTCGACGCGCGAGCAAACTTCCCTCGGTGCGCGGATGGTTCGTATGGAGCTCATCCAAAACCGCCTCGAAGAGGACGAAGTAACCTACACGCTTCTCACCAGCGACAACGAAGACACCGACCTGATTCGCGCAACAATTATGCGCTTTTCCGCCGAAGCTCTTTTTATGGCTTCGCTTCGCGCAAACACCGGCGTTGTTCAAATGTCGCTTGCGAACTTCCTGAGATAAGGAGTCGTTACATGAAAAAGATGGAAACAAAACATTTCGGAGAAATCAGCTACGACCCGGAACGCATCCTCAATTTTCCTGAGGGGCTTCCGGGTTTTCCGGATGACCGACGTTTTTTGCTTATGTCCGAAAACGAAGATGAGGATTTATTTTTTTGGCTGCAATCCCTTGATAACGGCGACGTTGCTTTCACTTTGATGGACGTTTACAAGGTTTTGCCCGACTACGACCCGCAAGTTGAAGGCGACGAAATTGCCGCCCTCGGCGAAATTGCCGACACACCGCTTCTCATTTATAACATCGCCGTTATACCCGATTATGTTCGGCACATGCGCGTTAATCTTCTCGCGCCCGTTGTAATAAATCTTAACACCGGCCTCGGAAAGCAGATTATTTGCGCAAACAGCGACTACTCAATCCGCTTTATGATTTTTGAAGAATTGGAGCGCGCCAAGAAACAACTTGCCGCAGAAAAAGCCAATGCTTGCGCTGACTCGTAAACGCGGCGAGTCCATTATTATCGGCGATAACATTGAAATTGTTGTGCTTGGGATTACCGGCGAGCAAACCCGCATCGGAATCATTGCGCCCAAGTCAATTGCCGTTCATCGTAAGGAAATCTTTGACCAAATTCGAAGCGAAAACACCGAGGCCACGCTTAATGTCAGGGATAAACTTAAAAATTTAAATTTATGAATTAAGGTTAAGACCTCGGGGCTCCGCCCCGAGCCCCGGAAACTTTTGAAAAAGTTTCATCAAAACTTTATTAAAAATCGCGCTTTCGCGCGATTTTTTTTGTTTTTGTCGAACTTTTTTTAAAAAGTTCGTGGGGTTCGGGGCGAAGCCCCGAAAAACATTATCCTGAGGTTGACATGTATAACATTTTCCGGTAGTTTCAACACACAGTAAAATAATTTCGCGAGGGGTGCTGCGCAACCGATTTTATATCGGCGCGGCTGAGAAATACCCTTTGAACCTGCTCCGGGTAATTCCGGCGAAGGGATGCGTGCGCGGCTTTGTCGCCAAACATCGGGATGAATTGTGTAATCCCTTCGAAGTTTTTCGTCCTCGCGGATAATCCGGGAGGTTTTTTTATGCAACAAAAAGGACAAATGTCACATGCAAAAATGCTTGCGGTTGGTGCTGTTTGTATCGCGCTTGCGTTTATGTTGAATCAGGTCGCGATTTTTCGAATGCCCATGGGCGGCTCGGTTACGCCGATGAGTATGCTGTTCATCGTGCTTGCGGGGTATTGGCTCGGGCCGGCGTTCGGCATTTTGGCGGGGGTGTCGTTGGGACTTTTAGACACAATTACCGGCGCGTTTATTGTGCATCCGGCGCAATATGTGCTTGATTACATTTTGGGATTCGGTGCGCTCGGGATTTCCGGCTTCTTTCGGCGGATGAAATTCGGGCTGCAAATAGGGTATATCGCGGGCGTTTTCGGACGTTGGGTTATGGTTTTTTTGTCGGGATTGTTGTTTTTTTACATGTACGCGCCGGAGGGTCAACACGCGGCGATTTATTCTGCCGTATATAATTTGAATTATATCGCGCCGGAAATGATTGTTACGCTGATTATCATCAGCTTGCCGTCGATGAAACACGCCATTAACATTGTTACGAAAAGTATTGTGCCGCCGGCGGTTTACGAGCAGATGCTCGCGGTTAATGCGGGTTCGGTTTCCGCGGCGGCGCGAATTGCAACAGGCGCGGTACTCGGCACGTTGGGCGGCATGGCGTTTGTTTTTGCGGGGCATCTTCGGAGGCTTGAGGAGCTGACCGTGATGCAGGTTGCGTTCGATGTGCAGGCGTTTTCGGACCCGATTCGTGCTGACAGAGTGTATCGTTTGGTTGAGCGCAACTCCGAGCAAATTTTTGCATTTCAAACTGCCGGCGTTATTTTTCTCGCCCTTGCCGCCGCGCTTATGATTTCAACGCTTTGCGCCGAGCGGGAGAAAGCGCGGGAAGAAGCGTGAAAGATGCGAAAAACGAAACGCGGGCGGTTCAGCGGGGGGCGGAAAAAATGCGAGCGGTAATCATATCCGGCGGCGTGATTTCGGATTATGCATACATTCGGTCGCAAATTCGTGCCGACGATACGATTATCTGCGCCGACAGCGGATTCGACCACGCCGTGAAAATGGGGGTTGTGCCGGCGGCGATTACGGGCGATTTCGACTCCGTTCGCGCAAAACTTCCGCCGGAAATCGAGTGCGTAAAATTTCCCGCGCGAAAAAATCAAACCGACACCGAAATCGCCGTCGAATATGCGCGGCAGCGCGGATTTGCGGACTTTCTTCTGCTCGGCGCGACGGGCGGGCGGCTCGACCACGCGCTTACGAATATCTTGCTGCTGAAAAAGTTCGCCGAGCGCGGTGAAGATGCCGAAATTATTGACGAGTACAGCAAAATTACGATTATTTCGGCGGACGTCATTGAGAATCCCGCTCAGGCGGAAAATGCGTTGAAGGGTGCGGGCGAAGTACGTCCGCCACTGCCTGCGATTTTCCGCCTCGCCTTCTCGGTTCTCAAGGTCGTTCGCGATACCCGTATCTTTCGGCGCGTTTTCCGACGACGCTCGCGCGGTGTTACGTTGGCGATTTACGAGCCGCCGGGTACGATTGTATCCCTTGTGCCGCTTGAACACTGCACCGGCGTGACTGCGGACGGGTTTGAATATCCGCTGCATGATGCGGATTTGCATGTCGGCGAAGGGCTGGGGGTAAGCAATGTGGTGCGCAGGGACGTCACCGACGTGCCGACCGTCGGACTCACGCGCGGGGTGCTGTTGGTGATTGTTGCGCGGGACGTCACCACACCTTGACGGCATTTTTCCGAAAGTTTACAATTGCGAAGAAAGTTTTTTACAGCAATTCCGTTTGACATAAGACATTGTTCTACAGGAGGCAAATTTGATGAAAAAAATTTTCGCGGCTCTTCTCGCGCTGATTGTGTTTGCTGTGCCGGTGCTTGCCGAAATTCCGACGCAAACGGTTGGTTTCGTTGAGTATGTACAGCTTCGCCCGCTTGCGGAATCGCACGGTTACGACGTCGATTGGGACGAAACCTACAGCGTCGTTATTTTGACGTCCCCCGAGGGCGAGCAGTATTTTGTGCCTACAATCGACGAACCGGGCATTTTTATCGAAAACGGTCGGGTGTATATCCTGTTGGTTTATGCGGAAGCGTTTTTCGGGCTGTCTCCGGACGCGCCGCCCGTAAACCCCGGTCTCCACGGAATGCTCACTCGTGTAACTCATGGCGAGAATACCGCCTACATTTTCGGCTCGATGCATACGTCGCGGCCGCACTGGTTTCCCCTTGCCGACATTGCGGAGGCGGCAATGCGCCGCGCCGATGTTTTCGCATTTGAAGTTGATATGCTCGAAATGTTCGACCTTTCCGGCGAGCAGATTCAGGCAATTACGGAAATGCGAACGCTTCCCGACGGAAAAACGTTGGAGGATATTTTGTCGCCGGAGGATTTTGAATATTTTCTCGACGCGCTCGAAACATATGCAATTTGGGGCATCACGTACGAGCGCGTGAAGCATCTTACGCCGATTGCGCTTTTTTCAACAATCAGCGAAATTGCCATGACACTTTTGGGTGCCGACCCGGTTTTGTCCGTTGACCTGTATATCTCGAATTTTGCGGACGAACGCGATTTGCCGATTATCGGGCTTAACACAATTATGCGCGAAGTTGAGCTTATGTTTGATATTCCGCTTGAAATTCAGGCGGAAACGTTGGTCGGGTTTCCGGATTTTCAAACGTTGTTGGCCGGTTACGACGACATCGGTCTGCTTGAAATTTACGAAGCGCAAGACATCGAAACAATTCGCGAGCTTTTGCGCCTTACTGCCGAAATGCAGGAACTCGACGCATTCACCCGCTACAGAAATCACATTGATTTTTACGTGCGCTGCAATATTTTTGCGGACGAAATCGCGCGGCTTCTTACCGAAACCGACGAACCGACCACTTTTTTTGTAACGGTCGGAATAGCGCATATCGTCGGCTGTTGCGGAAGCGGCGGCGGAATTGTGCTTCAACTTCTGCGCGACATGGATTTCGCCGTTGTTTCGTTGTGGGAAGAAGAATCGTGACTTATCACGAAAATTTAAATGCGCAAAATACGCTGAGATTGCGGGAGCTTTTAAAAACGCTTCCGCAATTTGCGGCGGGATATTTTCGCAGTGTCAGCGAACAAACGGCGTCACTTACGCGCCTTGCATACGCTTACGACCTGCGACTTTTTTTTACGTTTTTGTCGGAGGAAGTGCTTTACGTTCCGCCCGCCGAAATATCTGTTGAGCAGATGCAGAAAATCGACGACACGCATATCGAGGAATTTATGGAATATTTGACATACTACGTGCCGATTTCGGATTCCGAATCGGACGAAAAGCCGGTGCAAAACGCTGTTGCGGGCAAATCGCGCAAATTAGCGGCGGTGCGACGGCTTTTCAAGTATTTGTACAAGCGCAAGTACATATCGGCGAATCCGGCGGAGCTTGTGGATTTTCCGCGTCTGAAAGAGCAGCCGATTACCACGCTTGAAGCCGATGAAGTCGCGCGGCTTCTCGACGAGGTTGACAGCGGCGAAAATTTAACAAAGCATCAAAAGGCGTTTCATGCGCGAACCCGCCTGCGCGATGCGGCAATCATCACGTTATTGCTCGGAACGGGAATGCGGGTTTCGGAATGCGTGGGCATCGACCTGAGCGACATCGACTTCGAGGTGAACGGCTTGCGGGTTGTGCGCAAGGGCGGCGACGCGATGATTTTATATTTCGGCGACGAAGTACGCGATGCACTTTGCGCGTGGCTCGACCGCCGCGAGGAAATCGAGCCGCTTCCCGGGCATGAAAACGCGCTGTTTATTTCGCTGCATTCCAAAAGAATAACCACTCGCGCCGTGCAAAAGTTGGTAAAAAAATACGCCGCGTTGATAACAAAGTTAAAAAATATTTCGCCGCACAAATTACGCAGCACCTTCGGAACGCGCCTCTACAGCGAAACCGGCGACATTTATCTTGTGGCAAACGTTCTCGGACACAGTGACATAAACACAACGCGCAAGCATTATGCAAAAATGGATGACGCCCACCGACGCAAAGCGGCGAATATTGTAAAATTGCGCGATTCTTGAAACTCCGGGGGACACATGCAATTTGCCGCACGTTCCCTCGAAGCCGGAGCAGCAGAGCAATTTGCGTTGTCCGAAAACGAGGAGGGGAATGGGGGCATCAGCCCGGTTCCCTCCGAAGTTTGAGGCTATGCAAAACCAAATTGCTGTGTCCCGTGTAATAAAAAATGCCCGCTGTGCAATTTCGTACACAGCGGGCATTTTTTTCAATTTTTGTTTCAGTATGAATACGGTACGTCCGGCGAATATTGCAACGAGGGTTCGTCATCCGACATGCTCGGCGCACCCGGCAAAAGCTGCAACGCAGCTCCGGTAGTGATGTCCGGCGGTGCGATAACATTGCCTGAACTCGGCGGCGGGGGCGGCGGAGCTTGCCCGTACTCTGTTA
>Ga0123355_10001290_pt1 | contig 34966 bp, 26 predicted proteins | sample TergutEmb28metaG_3_FD_89872 | JGI IMG/M metagenome (GOLD analysis project Ga0123355, IMG submission 89872) | Embiratermes neotenicus P1 segment gut microbial communities from Petit-Saut dam, French Guiana - Emb289 P1 | ecosystem: Host-associated > Arthropoda: Insects > Digestive system > Gut ...
ACTCGGATAGAAGATATTCATTTTCTAGTAGCTGGGAAAGGAAGCCTTCTATCCTGCTTGCGGGGACATTTGGGTTTTCCGCCGCAATGCCTTCTAAAATGCCGGAGAATGTTTGAAAATTTGCGCATTTTTCCTCCAGCATTTTAACCTGGCTGGTATATCTTATGGATGTTGAAAGTTCGTTGGTGTTTTCGTTGCTTCTTTCTAATTGTAGGAATGTTTTGTTGGGCTTGTCTATCCTGTTGCCGCTTGCGTATGTAAAATCGTTAAACCTTACTCCAAGGTTGTTTCTGATTTTTTTGTTTGCTTCTATTTTTTTAATTAGGCCGTATACCCACTCCATGTCTGGGCGGACTCTTTTGGTATGTTGGTTGGTATCGGCGATAGTAATATTTGACTCATTGCCAAAACGGCCTATTGCTATGCCGGAGAATAGGCCGAAGGGTGTGGGGCGGGTGGATAGTCTTATGAAGTATTTTATTAGGGATGAGAGGATTTGCTTGGATGATTTTGAGTTTGGATTTGACTCTATGCTGCTTCTGTCTAGGGCTTCTAGCAAGTCAGGGGTTGCTGCTGTTAGGGCTTCGCTTAGTATGGGGGATTTGAAAATATTGATTAGATGGGCTGTTAGTTGGGAGGAGCATTCAAACATGTTTAAATAATCGTCTGCGGAGAATAATGGGGTACGGATCATGAAAAAGTCGTGTGCGTTGTATTTTGTCATGTTGGTTCCTCCGCTTTTCGGTATAATGTAAGCTTGAGTGATAGGGATTTGAAGATGTTATGTAATATCATCCAAACTCAAGCTTACACGTCTGTCACTTTGTCAATTACTACGGAAATTAATAATTCGCTACGGGGAGGTTTTGCATACAAGCTTGACCCCGTGAATCACATCCAGTAGGATGATTGTATAATGTATGGCATCCGCATGTGATCGGAGTACTAACACATCCACATGACATGCAGGAGAGTACTACAGTTATGCACGGTAAACTGGTGGTGGTAATTTGTGCATTCATAACGCCGTCTGCTGATACTTTTTGCATATCTAGATCGAAATCATCAAACATATTGTTCATATTTTCACCTCCTTGCAGCTTTGGGATTTTGAGACAATTTATCCCTAAAATTTTTATCCCTGCCCTATCTCAAGGAAATTTTGAAGCCAATGGTAAAATAGGCACAATAACATCCTAATGGATACCAAATGATTCACATTGCGGCAAGCGTGCGATAATCATGATCACAGGAAATGACTTATTGTATCCTCACAACATCATATCCACGCTGGATAAGCATATCAACCACACCGTTTTCACGAGTAAGATGAAATGCTCCAACTACATAGAACACATTCTTTCCTTGACCCAAATAATATGAAGCCATATCCGTCATGCGCAAGCCTCGCTGAAAAAACATCATATCATAGTGCTCTGCTGCCAAAGTATCATCATCAATCATATCTAGATCTTGCGAAAGCAAATTCCTCATCGCGTACACGTCACCGTATCTCCAGGCTTCGTACGTTATTTCAACATGTTCAACTGCTTGGTCTATATCCAGCAGGTTTTCAATTAATCGTGCATGTAGTTGTGGTGACAGTCCTCGAAAGGCTTTCTCCGTTTCGGCAATGCACTCAATAGACAATATTTCCATTCTGCCTATATGTAACGCTTGCCCAATAAAATAAGTATCCAGCGCATGTAAACGTGACAGCTCAGATTTTTCAACTATCAACCAAGTTAACACCTGCAACCATATATTAGGATGTGCGCTTTCAATAGAATCAAGTGAGGTATCAGTCCACATTAAAAAATCGCAGATATAATCCTTATATTCTGCTAAAACGGCCATTACCCTAGGCCGAAGATCATCTATATTTTCATCGTTAATCATTCTTGTATCTTCATATGTGAACAGGTCTACCGGCATAAAATCTGGAGCCCAAACCTCAACCGCAAGGTAATCACTTCTATGGAGAGCATCCATAATTACACTAGATAATGGATACAAATCCGGGGTGGCGGCATGTATTGTGCCAAATAGGTACATGGTATTGCCGTATGGTGCCGTAACCATCCACATAAATGGAATCTCGTCATCAGCATCCGGTAATGGCAATGGTGTAGGAGTTAGAACATATGCAGGTGTGCCATGGGAGTCCGCCTCCGTGGGCGCTGCGGGAGTTGGATCAGGTGTTGTACTTTGCTCTACAGGGGTCTGCTCCTCACCATTAGCGGGCGCATCATCAACTGCGTCACTGCTCCCGCAGGCTGCGAGTAATAACATAAAAGCAATGAGCAATCTAAAGACATAGCGGTTAGTGTACGCCGTTTGAACTCTCATCTTCCGTACTGTTTTACGAAAATCTAAGTTGAGGCTACCGAAGAAAGTTGACATTTTTCCACGTCCTTTTCTGATTACTCAATTTCATTATGACAAATTTGGCACCATCAAAACCACCATGTATCACTCATTTTGCGGCATTTGCTCACGCAAAAACTGTATCGCCGCTTCCATTAATTCATCCCGCCCTTCGCTAATGCCAGCAATGGTTCGCGGCACATAGATATCCGGGGAAAGGCCAATGCGTTGAGTCTGGCCGCCATCCGGCGTATAAACCCCTAGGCCCGTATACATCATTACCAGCCTGCCCGGCAAAGGCAAGAAAACTACGTTTCCATTCGCGCCTATGGAATTAGTGCCCATTACTGTTACATTAGCACCACCCCATAGTGTCATAATCGTAAACTCGGTATGGCTTTGTGTGCGTTCATTCATTAAAAGAACTATATTTTGATTGTGAAAAAAGGAACCAATTGACCCGATAAAATCATAATCCGTTTCAGCAATCTCCAGATAAAAATCGGCTAAAAACTCAAGGCCCGAATATCCACGGAAATCGTCTACAAATACCCCCGGCACGTGCCCAAACGGTCTTGACATAGTAATAAAGTGCTCGTACTCCTCAAATAAGTACTCTGCCAGCAAATAATTTATCCCTATTGTACCTTGCCGCCAGTCAATAATAAGCCCATTTATATTTGCATTTTCAAGTTCATTCATTATATCGCTCAAAGCCGAATTACGGTGCAGTTCTCCTCCCATAATCCTTGATGGGTTAATTAAACCTATATTGTTTTCCAAAATCATATGTGAAAACGAAACATCAATAGCATAACGCCAAACATAACGATGGGAATTGAAGGCAACTGTGTTTACATAAATCCTTAACTCCTCCCCAAAACGACATACATCAATTGCCATTGGGGCGGTATCCGAATGCTGCCTTAATACAATATGATCACGAACCAGATAGGCTAAGGCTTTATCGGCATTAGGGAACGGGAGATATTGCAACATGGCTGCAGTTATTTCTCCAATATCTGTGTCATTTACCCGCAGTATTACGTCACCTTGATAAAGATCAGTATTGTTGGTGCCACTTACAACCAGATGCCCCTCTGCCTCTCGTAAGATAACCGGTGCGAAAAACCGGCCAAATAGAGATGTAATAATTTCCACATCAACAGTCTGACTTCCTAATAGTTCTAACCCCATTGCTGCTTGCCCTCTAAAAAAATGGATATGCGCATCTTGTAGTTTGGAAGCTAAGGTAACAAGAACTACTTCATAACTAGACCTATCTGACCCTTCCAGCATTTTAGGGATGTACTCCAGCAGTAACTCGCTCCAGTCATAATCAATGATATCCAGGTACGGAAAAAAATATTTTATTGTGGTCCACAGCCGAAAAAGCCCCAACAGGCGATAGTTGTCATCTGCGTAATCTATCTCCACAAATCTTTCTTTATTGGTGAAGACGCTATTGCTTATTGAGTCAAAATAAACAGGTGACATTCCTCTATCACTGACTTGAACTTTATTGAATCGCGATAAAGCCGTAGCCAGAGATACGCCCAGATAATCTTCGTGAATCCAACTCATATCTGCCGTTGGGTGCAGGTTCATTGCGTGATCTGTGTTAAGTAGCCATAATTCCTCATGCAGCCCCTCTACGGATGGCCAGTTATGGTTACTTGTATCTTCAAAAAAATCTACGATTATTTCGTGGTAGACTGGGAAATTTTCCAGCAGTATTGCACGGAAAGCGGAGTAATCCAAATCATATCCATCATCCCCAAGCCCTATAAACCAGTTATAAAGGATATGATTTACATCATCTTCATCCGCAAACCGCACTACAGTTATCAGGGCCAGCAATTCCTCATCCCAGCATCTTTCACCCAACAAGAAAGCCTGATGGGTATACTTCGCGAAGCCCCAAACCTTGCTGAGTTTTAGAAGGTTTCTAGCTTGCTCGTCCTCTGTATTTACATAGTTTATGTAATCATAATCATCTAATGCTGCATCATCGGCAATGGTTTGCAAAATATCATTGGTATCAATCCCAATATGCCCGTTGTACTCATGTGGGGTTTCCTCTGCATCAGTAATGCGGGACGCAAAAAAGATACCTGCCGCAATAATGAGAATTGCTACAGCCCCGATAACAAACGGTATATTTTTTCTAAGTATGTTGTCTGATTTCACTGTGTTACCCTCTAATACATACATATATTCCCTCTCCTTACGCGATGCGGGAAGCAGATATATTACTGCATTCCTGACCAGTCAATTGGATATGCTGCTTGCGCAATTCTCGTATCATCTTTACAGGTATTGCAAGGGATTATATTGTTATGATGAACATCAATACATTGCACATTCTTCTCGTTTGCAGACAAGCCAAATTCAAATTTTTTTATTTACATCTCCACACTATGTTTGATTCGACTGAAACACTATATTTTCGTCATTAGATTTCACCCATTTGTGTTTTGGATAGTAAGCTTGAGTGATAGGGGATGAATGGTTTTATTCATACTCAAGCTTACGCAATACTAAATGTTATAGTCTTAGATTGTTTACCTCATCAAGCATGGGGGATTACATGATGCACAGGTCTGTGCATTGGTATTGCAGTCATTGTGTTGTGAAAGACAAGAAAAACAGGTACATGAACATGTACATACCGTAACTGAGGGCAACGCTGACAATGCGTGTGGGCTAGTTTTTTCACTTGATTTTTGAATATCTAAATCAAAATCGTCGAATAAGTTTGACATTTGCTCGCTCCTCCTTTTTTATTTTATATATAACTCCACTTCCTCTATCAAAAATGAAGCGTACGGGGCGTTAACACCAAGACCATTGCGACCTCTTCCAATAATGGCAAAAAACGTTATAGATCCATTCGGCTACACATGAAGACTTTGCAATTTATGTCAAATACGCGAAATTGCGCTATTGTTGGCATTATATGCATGTATTTGCTTGCTGTCAACAATTTTAGACAAAATTGTTTTAATTTGGACAATTTCTGTTATATTATCAATAATTAACCGGACGATAAGTTGCAGTATTAGTCAAGCCCGACAATTTGGATAAAAATGCGCCATTAACGCGAACACATCCTTGCATTAAGCAATTAATATGTCTAGCCCCATTCCCTTATCACAAATAAAGTTAATACCTTGATGTGTCATCATCTTTTAATATGCATCTTCAGCAAATAAGTGCAAGGGCCGTCTCTAAAGTATCCATATCAGGACGATTACTAAAGTGCGGCGGAGTGCCTTCTTCTAGTGGGCGGCCTGTATGTAAGCATACCGGATAATATTCCCTGCATTTGGAAGGGCGGGATATGACCCTATCTTCAAGAAGGTTCACCTGTTAAATATTGAATTGCAGCCTCTAGTAACTCATCTCTACCATCGCGAATGCCAGCTATAGTTCGCAACACATAGACATCAGGCTCAAGACCAATTCGTTGCATTTGTTTGCCTTCGGATGTGAAAATACCAATGCTTGTAAATTGCATTTGAAGTCCACCCGGTAAGGGCAGGTGCCTAATATCTCCATTAGCACCAATAGAATTGCTGCCCATTACAGTTACATTTGAGCCATTGCGAAGGGATAGTATGGTATGTTCTGTCCGGCTCATTGAACCTTCGTACATCAAAAGCACTACATTGTTTTCATAAAAATATGGGTTTGCATTCCACCCACCACTAAATCCTCCCGAGTATTGCCTGCCAAATTCTATAAATACCCCTGGAATGGCTTGTGATGCCATTGTCACTCGGGAAAAAAGAAGAGGTGTTTCTACTATAAATTCGGCAAGTTCGAAAATCATCATGAAGTGTGCAGGATACTGCCTTAAATCTACAATGAGACCACTCGTATCAGAGAAATATTCCATTATATGCTGAATACTTCCCTCTCCAACTCTAAAGGGATTAATAAGACCAATGTTATTTTCTAAACGCTCATAAGCCCTTAGAGGTAATGTTTGTGAGTGGCGCCCACGTATGCGTAGGCTAGGAACGACTTCTACATCAACTCTTAACTCAGTATTATCGCGAAGTACATAAAGTTCCATTGGAACGTCGGATGAATGTTGTCTTAATGGCATATGACCATAATAGGCAAGGAAAACCAAGGCTTTTTCTTCATTAGGGTATGATATATACCGTAACTTTTCTGAAATTACATCATTAACGTCCCTACCGTTTACTCTGACTATAACATCACCCGGCATGAGTCCTTGTTCTTGCCTATTGTTAGATGTTTGAGTCTGCTGTACTACCACAAGATGCCCCTCGGCTTCCGTAAAGAGTGCAGGCGCTACATATCTCCCAAATCTGCCGTCAAACATATCCCATTGATTCGAAAAGTTGATGTGAGCATCATGAAGTCTGGAAGCAAGTGATGCGAGAGTTAATTTGTAGCTTAATCTATCTTCTCCTTCAAGCATCATAGGGATATGCATAATCAGAAGTTCAGTCCAGTCATCGTCTATGATATCAATGTAAGGAAAAAAATACATCATGGCGTTCCACAGGCGAAAAAGCCCCAATAATCTATATCCAGTATCTTCAAAATCCATATTGGGGTGAGGTTGCTGATTAGGGAAATTAGCTTGACTTTGTATACCAAATGAAACAGGTGCCCTTGCCCTGTTAACAACCGGAGTTTCATTAAACCGAGAAAATACAGCCACAAGGGAACTACCCAAAAATGATTCATCAGAAAGCCAACCCATATTAATTAAGGGTCGCATATAGCTATTGTCCATCATTTCGAGTGAATGCAGCCATCCAAAGGATTCATCTTCTTCATCTAAAAGTTCAAGGTGGTTTTTGTCCACTCGTAATGCAATGTAATCATAATCACCAACACCATATTTCCAACTAAGTTGTGAAAGCCATTCTTCACCTTGTATCATTTCAATAACATCCTTATAGTACAAAATACCTGATTCTGATGGGGTTAGGCTTACAGGTACGGACAAAAACACACTTCTATTGTCATCGAATCCATCATCCCCAAGCCCTATAAGCCAGTTGTACAGGATGTCATTTACATCAGCTTCATCTGCAAACCGCACAATGGGTATCAGAGACAGAAGTTCTTCATCCCAGCATTTTTCGCCCAATAGGAACGTCTGGTGGGTGTATTTTGCAAATCCCCATACCTTGCTAAGTTTTAGAAGGTTTCTGGTTTGCTCGTCCTCAGTATTTATGTGGACTATGTGATCATACTCATCTGATGTTACTTCTTCGGCAACGGTTTGTAATATATCATTGGTATCAATCCCAGTATGTCCGTTATGCTCATGCGAGATTTCCTCTGCATCAGTGATGCGGGATGCAAAAAAGATACCTGCCGCAATAATGAGAACTACTACAGCCCCAATAATAGGCAATATATTTTTTCTACATGTATTATCTGACTTCTCCGTGTTGCCCTCTAACACATACATATATTCCCTCTCCTATGTAAGAAACAAATTATCACTGCATTTCCGACTAGCCGTATTTACTGCTGCAAATCCAGGGTGTTGACCAATTGCTACACTTGTTTTTCTCTAGACCGCTGCACACTTCTGGCTAAATGCAGATGTGTATAGCCTCCACCACAATTTGACAAAGAATTGCGAATGGTTTACATTGTAACCATCATTTCCCTGGATGTCAACAATTTTTTGCGATTTTCGATAATATATATCTTATTATTTAAAAATAGATAAAAAATTACTATATTGTCAACATCGAATTGAATAGAAATCTGTAATATTAATCAAGCCAGATAAAACACATCACAAAACCAAAATATGCAGAAGAATATAAAGATTACCGCAAATGAATAATTTATACCGATTCCAATTTAAATCCTATCTGCCTATCGCGGCTAAGCGCGGGAAAGCGCTTGCTCCGCGTTTCCCGCAGCCGCTCTGTCAGATAGGTTTAAATTTGGAATCGGTATTACAACTGTAATGCTAATTCAAAAACAGTCCAGGCTGAGCCGAAAACACGCAGAAGCGTTCGCGTTTTCGGCTCAGCCTGGACTGTTTCTCATTTAATTCGCTATATAGCAATTCACCTTTAAATCGGTCTCGCCTGTCGCCGAAAACACGTTGAAGCGTTCGCGATTTTCGGCTCGGGCGAGACCGTTTAAAGGGGGAATTGCTATAGTTGGCTCTAACTTCTCTGCTCTATAATAAAAGATAACGTGATATTGTCGTACAGGTTAAGACTATGAACGATATTCCCGCTTAAAATGCACACAAAAACGCCATAATCTGCCCCGTTTTTATAGCCGGTAAAAAGGTACACACCCTTGTACTCGGCCATCCGCCGTGCATCATGACATGCCTCGCTTAAAAACATATGAAGCGTGAATCCTTCGTTTAAGTGAGTTATATGTGATACATTTTGGTACCCTTCGCCTGCTACAGTATCTTGTGCGGTTCTTACTGTGGTTGGCTGTGCAATAAAAAGATAGGCCACGGTCGCAGCCAGGAGAAACCCGTAGTATGCCGCAAAGGATAGCCGCGCCGGTAGTTTTATTATAGCCGCTAATATAATGATAAAATACAGGCCCAGTATCTGGTAGCCCCGTAGGGAACCATGCCTTCTAATATTACCGCCGTAAATGGCATCGCCCTGGGTTATTACAAACACAGTAACGCCAACCAAAATAACGGTTAACACCAGCCCGCCTATCACCCGGTAAAATAGGACTTCCCTGTGTCTAATCTTGGCTGTTTTTTTATCGGCTGGGGCGCCATCTTCATTATTGTCATCCTTAAACAGCATACCAACCCCGACAACTATCGGGTAAGTTACGGCCAGCATAAATACACTTTCCAACGCCCCGCCATATATCCTGTACAGGATTATATATAGCGACAGGCAGGTAACAACATACGATACTATCACAATAACTAAGCTTGGCTTAAAAAAATTTCGTACAGCCTTCACTGGGTTGTGCCTTGCAATTGTTGGCTTATAAGGGTACATATTTCTTGTAAGTACTTGTTTTCCATCTCTCCAAAGCGGTTAAGGATGGGGCTGTCTACATCCAGTACGCCGTACACTTCGCCGTTTTTAAAAATGGGGATTACAATTTCGGACTGGCTGGCGGCGTCGCAGGCTATGTGGCCGGGGAACTTATTCACATCTTCCACGATTTGGGTTGTGCGCTTTGCTGCTGCGGTGCCGCATACGCCCTTGCCTACGGCTATGCGGATACAGGCCGGCAGCCCTTGGAATGGGCCAAGAACCAGTTCGCCTTCTTTCATGATGTAAAAACCTACCCAGTTAATACGGTCCATGTATCCGTTTATTACGGCGGATATGTTGGCCAGGGAGGCTATTTCGTCTTTGTCGTCTTCCAGTATTCGTTTGGCCATGTAGGCCATTAGCTTATAGTTGTTCTCCTGGTCGGGTTGTCTTTTTACGCGGTACATTTAATCACCCTTTCTGGTAGTATAGCGATTTCGTTTGAAATTGGTCTGCGCCGAAAAATGCATTGAAGCGTTGCATTTTCCGGCTTGCTTCAGCCCATTTCAAATCGAAACGCCTATATGGCATACAAAGGCTTATTCCGGTTTTGATACTAATGGTAAACCTTTTCCGGTTTTGATGATACCGACAAAAGCGGTCTATAGGTTTTTCAGCCGGTTGTGCAAATAAACAGGCAGGAGCCTTTTGGGATATTTATAGCGCCTTCCGTTAGCCGTATTTGTTCGAAATAATCGTATAGGCCGTCGAATTTTCTATTAAAATCAATAAACATGGCGGATTCCAGCCAGGCAATTAGGTCATTGGTTTCGGTAATGGCTAAGGCATCTACATAGTCGTACCTTTTTACTGAGGAAAAATGACGGGCAAGTATCTCGCCGCCGTTTTCTGAATTAAACGGAATCTCTTCCAGGGCGCCTACAGAACTTGGGTCGAATTTTTTTAGTACATGGTGTACGTACTGCGCTATCCCAACCGCGCCGCCGGTTGCAGCGTAAAAAGTTCCGTCTTTTTTTAGAACCCGGTGCACTTCGGATAGTGCCTTGTCCAGGTCGGGCACATGGTACAGCATATGGTTGGCTATTACTGTGTTAAAGGTTTGGCTGGCGAATGGGATGGTTTGGATGTCTATTTGCTGAAAGCTTATATTATCCCCTGTGGGTGAAAGATTCTTCTTTGCGGCTTCCAGCATACCATTTGAAAAATCTGAGAGTATTAGGCTGCTGTCTGGGGGTAATGGGGAAGCTGCGTTTTTCCACTGCATTCCGTTGCCGCAGCCTAGTTCCAGGATTTTGTCGTTATTGGAAAACTGGTAATACTCGAACAGCCATGGGTAGAAGCCTTTTTTGTTGGTGCTGTGCTTTGCGTGCAGGTTGATTCTGGCGGATAAATTGTTGTCGCTTGAATATTGATGCTTTACGTTTTCGGTTTTGTTTAGGTTGGTCATATGGGTTTATTCCTCCTGATGGCTAATTACGGGCGATTCCGTCACCAACCGAGCATGAAAATCACTTTACTGGTATGGTCGAAACGGAGAAAGCCTTTGTGGGTATCATCAAAACTGGATGAGTTTCTCATAGGTTAGCGGCGGTATTTGCGGCTATATCATGGCTTGTATAGCCATAGGCCCGCAGGGGTGCTATGAAATCCTTTTCCACATCCGGCACAAAGCTTTTTAGCAGGGTTGTGCGTTCACATATTGGGCGGATAGTATAATTGCCAAGCCCCGCCGGAATAAATACCGAGCGGCCCTTTGGCAGATGCACAGATATCACGCCCGAGGGGGCGGCTGGCGCCGGGGCTGTAATTTCGGCCTCACCTTCCACACAGGTAAATATACTAAAAGCGGCTGGGTTGGAAGTTTCCGCTAGGCTGCCTTCAAGTTCATATTTAATTACGGCGAAATATTGGTTGGCTATGGCATAGGTAACGGTGCTGTCGCCTTTTTTTATTGCAAGGCCGGGGATAGTGGTTTTAGGAATTTTATTTTCAAAGTCGGCCACGGTTAGGGATTCTTCTATATGCAGGGCCCGGGGCTTGCCGTCTGGGCCGGTGCGGTTGTAGTCGTACAGGCGGTATGTTATGTCGGAATTTTGTTGTACTTCCGCTACCATTACCCCGGGGGTTAGGGCGTGTATTAGCCCGGCGGGGATGTTTACTATATCGCCGGCGGCTACGGGCAGGCGGTGCAGGCAGGATTCCACCGTGCCGTTTTCCAGGGCGGCGCGTAGGGCGTTGTGGGTTATTCCTGGGTTTAGGCCTATGATTAGGTTGCCGTCATCTGGCGGGGTTAGGATATACCACATTTCTGTTTTTCCGGTGTCTGCTGCTTGCCACTGGCCGGCTGCGGCGCTTTTGGCAAAATCGTCGCTTGGGTGGACTTGTACGGATAGGTTATCGTTTGCGTCTATCAGCTTTACAAGCAGGGGGAAGCGGTCTTGGTTTGCCAGCCTTGTGCCAAGGGCGCCTGCTCTGTCTTTGGCGATATAATCGGCCAGGGTAAGACCTGCGGCGGGGCCGTTTTCTATTATGCCCATCTCGTTCAGGCGGCAAGAGATATCCCAGCTTTCGCCTGTTTTTTCGTAGGGTGAGTTGCGGTTATACATGGTGTTTAGCCTGTTGCCGCCCCATATCATTTCCTTGTATATGGGGGTTAGCAGCAGCGGGTAGTAGTGTCGCATGTTAATTCACATTCCTTTCGCTTCGCGCGGGCACGTGCCGGCATAGATTAGAGTTCTCTCAACCTGCCACACGGCAATTGCGCCGTTGGTGCGGGCCTCGGTTCAATCTACCATGCGGCAATCGCGCCGTCGGTACGGGACTCTGTGCCGCCCATTAGCACGCCGCTATCCGGGTTGCGCAGTATAATTTGCCCGCGCCCGAAGCTGCCGGATTCCAGGGGGACGCTTATCATATGGCCAAGCCCCGTAAGCCCTTGGGCAATATGCCGGGGAAAATGATGCTCTACTTCAAAGTGCTTGCCCTTTGTCCACTGCCATCTTGGCGCGTCTAGGGCGGCTTGGGGGTTTAGCCCAAAGTCTAGCATATTCATTACTACCTGCATATGCCCCTGGGGCTGCATGTATCCGCCCATTACACCAAAGGGGCCAACGGGCAGGCCGTTTTTGGTTAAAAAGCCCGGGATAATTGTATGGTATGTGCGTTTGCCGCCTTTTAGGGCATTGGCATGGGACGGGTCCAGGCTAAAGTCCGCGCCGCGGTTTTGCATGGAGATACCTGTACCGGGGATTACGATGCCGCTGCCAAAGCCCATATAGTTGCTTTGGATAAGGCTTACCATGTTACCATCCTTGTCGGCGGCGGCCAGGTATACGGTTCCGCCTTTTGGCGGAAGGATTTCTATTGGCTCGCTTGCGGTGGGTTTGATTTGGCTTCTTAATGTATCTGCGAAGGTTTCGCTTAGCAGGTCATCTACTGGGGTTTTCATATGGGCTGGGTCTGTTATTACGGCTTTGCCGCAGGTGAAGGCCAGCTTCATTGCTTCAAATTGCTGGTGGAAAATGTTTATATCTTCCCGGCCGGAAAGGGATTGGGGGATGTTGTATCCCTTCATTATATTAAGGGCGATTAGCGCCACCAGGCCTTGGCCGTTTGGGGGTATTTCCCATACATCGTAGCCGCGATAGTTTACGGATATGGGGTTTACCCACTCGGGAGAGAATGCCGCAAGGTCTGTCTCTTGCAGGAAGCCGCCGTGCTTTTTTGAAAACTCGGCTATCTTTGCTGCCAGGCTGCCGCGATAGATGCTTTCGGCATGTGTGCTTGCTATTTCTTCTAATGTGGCGGCATGGGCGCGGGAGGCCCATATCTCCCCGATTTTTGGGGCGCGGCCTTCCTGCGCGAAGGTTTCAAACCATGGGGCATACTCCGGCCCGGTGAATTTGGCCTTGTAGGCCCGAAACGCGGAAGCCCAGCCCCGCCCAAGTACCGGTGAAACGGGGTAGCCATTGTGTGCGTAGTTTATGGCCGGGGCAAGGCATTCGGCCAGTGACAGCTTGCCAAAGCGCTTGTTTAGTGCCGCCCACGCGCCGGGTGCACCGGGTACGGTTACGGGCAGCCAGCCCATTTTTGGCATTTCGGTATGGCCCAGGGCTTTTACCGCGTCTATGGATATGCAGGCAGGTGCTGGGCCCGAACTGTTTAGCCCGTGAAGCTTGTCCTTAGCCCATACCAGCGCGAAAGCGTCGCCGCCTATGCCGTTGGCGGAGGGCTCTACTACGGTTAGGCAGGCCGCTGTTGCTATTGCCGCGTCTATTGCGTTGCCGCCTTTTTGCAAAATTTCCAGGCCGGCTTGGGCGGCTAGGGGTTGGGATGTTGCTACCATTCCGTTTCGGGCAATGTGCATGTTGCGGGCCATGGGGTAGGGGTTTAGATTTGGGTTTATGGGGATTGGCATGGGTTGCTCCTCTCATGTAGGTGGTTTTTGTATCGTATCATATTGGTGGCGTCCCTTCTATAGTAAGGGCTATTGCAGTATTTATTTGTTGCCTTAATGAGCACATGGTAATTTTGATGTGTAAAATATCGAATAATACGTTATTTTATACAAGTTTGACATACTTTATTATTATTGCTATAATTTAGCTGGCCAGCCAATATATGTCTCAACAAGCGCGCAGTTGTTGTGTTGTTTAATTGCTTTTCCATTTCAGAAGGAGGAAACAAAATGCAAAGAAAGATTATAAGTTTATTTTTGGTGATTATTCTTGCTTTAAGTGCATTTACGCTAGTGCAAGCATCAAGCCTGGAGCAGGTGCCAATGCATGGAGGGTTAACCTTGGAAGAACAAATGGTGATAGATGCAGAACTTGATGCCCTTTTTGGGGAGGGTTATGCCACAAACCGACGTGAAGCGGAGTACTATTTTGAATTAATGTATAGTGGGTTTATGCGTAATAGAAGTGGCGATGTTATATCTCCTGATTTTTATGGCGGCTCGTATGTTGGTGAAGATGGTAGCATGGTGCTTCTTATAGTAGAATCACGCTTGGAGTGTGCGTATAGTCATGATACCATTGGTATGCTTTTGCATGCAGGGGTAAACTACAGGCTTGTTGAGTTTTCTCATAGCGACTTGTTTGCAGTGCAGGAAACTATCAATGAAATTATTAGCGAGAGATTCGTTGTTTTAGACGAAAGGCATTTACGGGACGATTGGTGCATATATGCGAATAATGTGCCTTTTTTCTTCGTTAATGTCATGTCAAACAATGTTATGGTGCATCTTATTGAGTACAATGAAGATATGATTGCGGGCTTTAGAAGATATGTATATGACTCGCCAATGTTGGCATTTGGGCAAGGCGCTTGGTTTACAATTGGGGGAGGGGAGCAGTCTCTAGCTTCATACTTTTGTTCCAATTGCGATGACGGGTATTCTAATTGCGATATGTGTGATTATCGTTATTTGGAGCAAGAAAATGAAATAAATGAAATGATATCTCCGGCAAACGCAGGTCTCCTACAAGTACATCCTGGTTCAGGCATCAGGACAAGAGCAACAGGCATTCAGCAGCGTTATGTTACTGGAACTGTAGGCTTTAGGGTGCGTTGTGCGAACACCGGTTTGCGAGGTTTTATAGCTAGTGCCCATGTTTTTTCCAACGGGGCAGATGTTCTTACCAGAGGTTTGTTTACCGGTACGCATATTGGTACAACTAGAATGGGAATTCTCAGTTCAACAATGGATGCTGCATTTATTGCCCTGCAACCACAAATAACAACAACCAATTTGTTGCCAAACAATCAGCAATTAAGTCCTCTTGTTGCAACAGCCCGCATTGGAGACCCCATCAGTGCAGCTGGAGCTACTACCGGAGGTATTCGTAACAGCACCGTTTTTACGCTCAACTCATGGATTCGCTGTTCGATTCGCGGTCATCAATTTAGCGGTATGACGATGGCTCATATGCATACCCGTGACGGGGATAGTGGGGGTACTGTATTTGCGCCTGCTGCCAGAACTACACTTGGGATTATGGTGGCTAGTGGTTTCGATCCTGTTGAAAATGCGTATGTAATGGGGTTTGTTCCGGCAGTACGGATATTTCAAGACTTTCAGTCCCGTGGCCTTAACCTTGAAAGGTATTAATACTAATCTATAATCCGTTGCTGTGTTTGTCTCATCACGAACTCATTTTACAACAAAAACGAGAGTCGGCTTCTGTCCAACTCTCGTTTTTTGGTTTAACATAATGCACTTTTTACAACCTAGCCCAGGCTAATCTCGTTAATCAGCGCCTTAACCTCTTGCATTTTAATCATCAGGTCAAGGATTTTCTGCTGCCTTGGCTGCAACAGCGGCCTAAGGGACATTAGCGTATGCTCAAAGGGGGGCTCCTCTGCTTGAGCGGCCCGGCTATCTTGGGTTTGGGTGTTTAGGCTTTGTACCAGTTGCCATAGCATGGCGGATGTATTGTCCATGGTTTCCTCCCGGTAATAGTACTCATATAATCATATGCGCGCTGTGCACTTGCCGGAACTATTGGGGCCGATTCGCATAATTTTCCTTATAGGGGAAAATACTACTACCGGTGATTATATGAAAAGAAAGATTGTATTATGGCCGGTGTTTGTAATGGCACTAGGCTTTCTTTGCCCGGGGGCTGTATACGGCGCTGCCGAAAGCCTTACGCCGGGTGGGGACGGAAGATATTACATTCATACCGCAGAAGAACTAGCGTCCATATGCGTGGATGATTCTAGCAGGCAGTATGTATTGGGGGCGGATATAAATATCCCTCCCGGCTGGGTGCCTATAGGTATAGATGTCTTGGGCCGGGCGGTGGGGTTTAAGGGTAGCCTTGACGGTCGCGGGCATTCTGTTATAGGGCTTGATATTGACGCAACGGTGGGTGATATGGTTGGGCTGTTCGGCAAGCTGGAAGGCGCCAGTGTCAGCAATATTGTGCTGGTGGATGCAGGCATACACATCGGCGGCGATTTTGGCGGGCGTGAGTTTGCTGCGGGGCTTCTGGCCGGGGAAGCGGCGGACTGCGCCATAAGCAATATTACTATTACAGGCGGCAATATAGCAGTAACCGGAACCGGCCTGGCAAGCGCAGCTATTGGCGGGTTGATAGGGAAGGGTACCGGCACGCGGCTTGGTGATATTTGCGTAACCGTGCAAATTAATGATTCCCGTAACCGTTGGCCCGCCATGGGCCGGGGCGCAGGTAATCCGGGCCGGGATGTGCCCGGCGCCGTGGAGCAGGATTCCCTTAAAGCCGTGGGTGGGATGGCCGGGAAATTAAACAATTGCATGGTAGAGCGTTCGCTCGCAAATGTACAAATTTACGCAAATGCCGAAACCATAGGCGGGGTTGTTGGGCTTGCCACGGACACAGGCTTTCACGGCTCCGGTACAGGCGAAGGCGTGGTGTCCCAGTTTTGCATGGAATGCACTCAAGAGCCCGCCCTTAAGCCTTCCCGTAACAGGCGGATATCTTTCCGGGATGGCACCGCTGCCACAAATGAAAAAAGCGCCGTGGGCGGCTTCGCCGGGCGCTTAGAAGGCATGGCAACAGTGCAGGAATGCTATAGCCATGCAAATGTTGCCGGAGATATTGCCGGGGGATTTGCAGGCCAGCTATTGGGCAGGCGGCTGCCGGGCAATGCAAATCATGTGTTAGAAGTTGCCAAGTGTACCGCAACAGGTGAAACCACAAGCGCCATTGACGGCATTGCGGGAGGGTTTGCGGGCATAGTTGAATATGCCTTGATTAAAGATTCATCGGCTTACGGTGACGTGAAGGGTTGCGGCCATGCCGGCGGGTTTGTGGGGCGGCTTTCTGGGTTAAGCCGTGTTATATATGCATATGCGATGGGTGATGTGTTCTTGGAGATATCCTGCAACGGCTCGGCAGCGCAGTCGGTTACGGCAGATGGCGGCAACCGGAATGTGGCGCCGCCAGTTACGGCAGGTAATGGCGGCCAGCGAATGACTCAACCGGCCACGGCAGCAGATGGCGGCCAGCAAGCACCGCAACCCGCATATTTATCAGGTTTTGCCGGGGGCTTCGTTGGCGAACTTACCGGCTCGGCTTGCGTGGAATTTTCCTATTCCACCGGCGCGGTAGCCACCCGTGAGGGGGCCGAAGGGGCGGTTGGCGGCTTTGTAGGGGGCATCTCGGCGGTTGGCACACCAAACACAATAACGCACTGCCTGTCATTTGCGCCCTGGGTGGTAGGGGAAGGTTATGTGCATCGCTTTGCCGGCCGTGCAGACCATGACGGTGTAAACGGCTGCTACGCATACTTGGGAAGCATGGTGGTACGGGACGGGAATATTGCCCATGTGCTACCGAATGCATTCGGCCCCGACGGCGCGGATATGAGCAGAGCCCAAGTTGAAGATGTTGCTAAACGGCTGGGGTGGCGGCGGCCTATGCCGCCGCCATATGCCGCAACGGATGATTCAGGTTAAAACCCTTCCCTATCGCCGCTAACAGGCAGACCCGAATAGTGTATGTGCACAAGTTTCCATCCGCTATCAGTTTTAGTCATGACCTGCGTTTCCCTACCTCCGTCCCACCTGTGTACCGTGAACCCAATCCGCCGTAGGGATAATAGGGCCGGTTATCCGGTGGGGTACATACAACTCTTCCAGATATGTTATTTCTTCCGGGGATAAGCAAACCGCAACCGCCTGGGCAGAATCCTCTAAGTGCGAAATCTTGGTAGCGCCAATTATGGGTGATACAACAGGCGGCTTATGCAGCAGCCAGGCCAGAGCCACTTGGGTACGTGTTATGTCGCGCTGCTTTGCAACTTCCGCAACGCGGTCAATTATTAGTTGGTCCTCTTCTTCCGTTGAGCCGTATTTATGTTTTTGGATTATGTCGGTTTCCGTACGCTTTGTATCCGCGCCAATTCCCCTGGAAAGCCGCCCGGAAGCCAGCGGGCTATAGGGCGTAGATGCAATCTTCTGGTCTTCACACAGGGGCATCATCTCCCGCTCTTCTTCCCGGTACAGTAGATTATAGTGGTTTTGCATGGAGACAAACTTAGTCCAGCCATTTTTTTCGGCTGTATGCAAAGCCTTTTGGAACTGCCACGCAAACATGGCCGATGCGCCTATATACCGTACTTTCCCGGCCTTTACAATATCATGCAATGCCTCCATGGTTTCTTCTATAGGGGTGTTATAATCCCAGCGGTGTATGATATATAGGTCTATATAATCCATACCCAGCCGTTTAAGGGAGTTATCAACCTCTTGCATGATAGCCTTGCGGGAAAGCCCTTGCCCGTTTGGGCCTTCTTTCATTTTAATAAACACCTTTGTTGCTACGACTATTTCGTCACGGCTGGCATAATCTTTTAGGGCACGGCCTAAAATTGCCTCGCTGTCTCCATAGGAATAGCAATTGGCCGTGTCATAAAAATTAATCCCTAAATCCAGTGCGCGTTTAATAATGCCGCGGCTTTCATCCTCGTCTAATGTCCAGCCGCCAAACCCCGACTGGGCCGAGCCGAAACTCATGCAGCCCATACATATTTTTGAAACGTCCATGCCGGTGTTTCCTAGCTTTACATACTTCATACATCTTCCTCCTTTGTTCGATTTTGGTATAATGCACTATAACCTCTGGTGTTAACTCCAAGTCAAGCCCCAATAAATTATTAAGGAGAGAGCGACATGACCATAAAAGAAGTAAGCGAAAAATACGGCCTAACAATAGACACATTAAGATATTACGAAAAATAGGCCTAATCCCCAAGGTGGGCCGCACACCTGGCGGCATAAGAAATTACACCGAAAATGACTGTATCTGGATATATTTTATGAAATGTATGAGGGGTGCCGGCGTTAGAGTTAACGCAATGGTTGAATATGTAAGGCTCTTCCAGCAAGGCGACGCAACCAAGAACCAGCGCAAAGAAATTCTGGTTAAAGAGCGGGATTTCATAGCTGCACAAGTGGCGGAACTGACCGAAACATTGGAATACCTGAATAAAAAAATCGAGCGTTATGATAATGTTATAGCACCGGTAGAAAATTTATTAACTCCTGCCCTTGATAATCAAAGATAGCGAGTGCCATGGTTTCGCTTTCTCTTCCTGATAGCCGATATAATCCCAGCCGCTATAATTATAGTGCCAATTACCATCACTATAGCGATTGTGGCACTTCCTTGGCCGCCTCCTAAATCGAGGCGATCGCCTTGCCGAAGTTCTAGTGCCGGCGAGTCATATACATATCTTCTAAATCCCTCAACCATATGCTCGTTATACTCAACAAGAGTTACGACAACGCTGTTATTACGTACATCGGTAAACATAGATGATACATTATATGAGTATATGCACTGATAAGCCGCATATCGCTCGGTTGTAATGTCTGCAATATTATTCAAAACTGCAAGTAATTCGTCGGAGGAAAATTCAACGCTCATATACCTTCCTGCTGCCAAAAGAGTGCCCATAACATCGTGGTTGTATGCCTCATCAAGCAAGGTAAACCCTTGCATTCTAACGGTATTATCTTGTCTTTGGCCAGCCACTACAACCGTAGCGAACACACTCGCGGTCATAATCAGAGCCAATAATAAACTAATTGCTTTTCGCATCCAAAACCCTCCTTTCCCCGCAAATGACGGCATGGCTAGGCATTTGCAAATTTGCGATAATATACATAGTCCATCATAACCCGCACAAAACCGGCATCGGCCAGGGCCTGTGCTGCTTCCGGCGGGTAGTTTTTGACGGTTATCGTGCTTATGCCGGGTAAGATATTGCGTTTGTTAACGGCCTCAACAAAGGCGGATAGCGCTTCCGTAAGTGCGCTGTCATCAAACACGCGCAGGGTATGCCCTTTGCGCTCGAATACTGCAACGGGGATTCCTTGCTTTAGGGCAACCGTTGTGCCTTGGACGCTTGTAAACTGCCTGTTTGGGCCGTATGGCAGGGTTTTACCCCAGGCTTGGTTTGGGTCAGGGGCGGGGAGCCATATTATTTTATCTGTAGGGCGCTCCAGGCTTTGGGTGATTTGGGCATAGGCATCGTCCCGGATATATTGTGCGCCGGACAGCCCTTCCACGAAATACCCCCGCCGTGCCCGGCCTGTGTATTCCCACACACGTAAGGCTTCCAGCGCCGCCCCCCAGGGGATACCTAAAACAGGGGCGGCGGTTTCCCGGCACAGCAGCCCGGTTTTATCGAAGGCCCGGTGCAGCTTTTCGTCTGTGCTTTGGGGCTTAATGGGGCGCAGAATATCCCAGCGGCCGGAAGCGGCAGCCGCAATACGCGCCGCCGCCCTTTGCCGCATAGACGACTTTCCTATTTTATCCCGGTCAAGCCATAGGCGAATTGGGGCGAAACTATCGGCGTGTACCAGGCTTCTTTCCATTAGGGAGAACAGGACTTCTTGCAGGGGCTGTTTGATTTTCACCATTTCTGTAGGCAGCGCGGATAGGAATGACGCGCCGCGTTTGCGTAAAATATCTATTATTATTTGTTCGTCTTGGTTTAGTTCTGCGTTATCCAGCAGTTGGTTTATATCTGTATCCCAGTCGATATCCTCATAGGCGTGGAAAGTCAGGGTATCACCGGATAAGCGCCAGAATATCTCGCCGGTGGAAAGATACTTGTCCAACAACTCTGGCCGGTAAGCCGTTACCCTTACGGGCAATATGGCGGCTTCCCATTGGGCCGCTTGGAATGGGCGGTCTGCCAGTTTTTCCAGGGCCTGCCTTAATTGCTCTGCGGGGGGTGCCAGGGTTTTTGACTGGCCTGCAATAAGCGCCGCGTAGTGGTGGCCGGGTACTGTGCGTACTTGCCGCCTTTCGGTAATGGTGGCGCGGCGGGCGCGTTCGTAAAGTTCGGCGTGGTAGTACAGGCCCGCTTCCATTATTGCGCTGCCTTGGCTGCATAGTGCTTCCAGTATCCGGTTGGCGGTTTCTTCCTGCCAGAAATAACGCTCGGCTAACTGTGCCCCGCTCATTGCCCCCCGGTATCTTAATGCCCGGCGTACTATGCTTTGGCGGGCTTCGGCGTTTTCTTCTTCCAGGGCCGACTGGTATATTTCTTTATGCTCGGCGGCTATCCACAGCCCCGGCTCGATGTACAGGCAGCGGTTTTCCTGGGCCAGGGCCTCAAACCATTCCAGGGGCATGGGTATTTCCCCGGCAATTAAATCCCCTTCTATCATTAACAGGCTGTGAAGGCCGTTAATGTCTTCCGGGAGCCTTGGCCGCTCGGAAATACGTGCTAACTGGCCGGGGTTGGGTTTCAGCTTGTTTTCTGTGATTTCCAGGGCGTTCTTTGCGGTTTGGGCGGCTATGGCCTTTACGTTATCTGTGGTGGGGGTGTAGTTGTATACCAGGTCTGCCTCTACTTTTCTGCGTAGGGGTAAGGACATTGGGGAGGGTTCGTCTACATATATTTCGTGTATTTTTACTGCGCCGGTTTGGATTTCGGTTAGCAGTTTTTCCACACCGGGCAGGTCCCAGTAATCTTCCAGGCATTCCCGTTTTGTTTCGCGCATTAGGGGGTGCTCTTGGTGGTGGATTGCGCTGTCCATCATTTCGCTTGCGCGCATCCGCTGTACCCATAGGGGGTTGCGCTTGTTTTTGCGTATGCCCATCATTAGGGCACGGCCGGCGTTGTGGCGGAAACTTATATTAAAAAGTGGGGTGCCGGGCAGGGCGGCTTCCAGTATTTCCTTTGCGGTTTCGGGCTTTACGGCTTGCAGCAGTTCTTCCGGTATGGCTTTTTCGCTGCGGGCCATTAGCAGAATACCGTCGTCATCGTCGTAGCAATCTACATCCGCGCCAGATAGGGCTTTGGCTGTTAGGGTCAGCAGCAAAGAAAGTGGGGCGTTTACTTGCCGCCCGTAAATGGAGTGAATCATTATTTGATGATGGCCCGCGTCGTCGTGGAAATGTTCCGCAACCAGTCCCCGGTCGTTTGGTAGTATTTTTGTGACTTCAAGCTGGCGCTGTATCAGTTCTGCGGTGTCTTCGGCAGCGCGGAGGTCAAGCCCCAGGGATTGCAGTTTTGGAACTATACTGCCTGCATATGCCGCTTCTGTGAGTTCCCGCATTTGCTCCCCAAAGTAAACCCCTGTTTGCAGCCTTCGGCTAAACTGGGTATGCCGCCAGAACGGCGGAATTGCGCCTTCGGGCGTAGCTGGGGCAACGGTGACGGTATCCTTGGTTATGGACGCTATCCGCCATGCAAATGAACCAAGCAGGAACTTAAAGCCCACCCGCTGCTCGGTTACAAATTCTTCGTCCAGGTCCCCTATTTTTGTGCCGCTTTGGGTTTTTGCCGCGTACATACCTGTGTCGGGTATGGTGCCCGGGGCTGAGGCGGCCAGCATTCTGCTGTAGGTGTCGCCTTCTATTTTTTCGTTTATACGGTCGTAAATTAGGCGGGGGCGAACGGGTAAGTCCCGGGCATGTTCGTAATCTCCTGCCAGCATTCGCAAAGTATTGTGTACATCCTCCCGGGATACCTGGCGGAAAGGATACGCCCCCGGCAGCAGTGCCATTACGTCGTTTATTGTGTACTCGCCGCATGTTGCCATGGAAACCAAGTGCTGGGCCAGCACATCCAGGCATAGCCTGGGCGGGCGGGAATGCTCTATCCCTCCGGCCCGGGCTGCGTTGGCGGTTAGGGCGCAGTATAGGTTTTCTGTTACGGTACGGGGGAACATATGCATTACGCTTACCCGGCCCGGGTTGTGGCCGGCCCTGCCAAGCCGCTGCATTACGCTGGCGATAGATGACGGGCAGGCCACTTGCAGCACCCTGTCTATTTCCCCTACGTCTATGCCAAGTTCCATGGACGATGTTGCGCATAGCAGGCGAAGTTTTCCCGCTCGCAGGTCGTTTTCGGCCTCGAAGCGCTGTTCCTTTGAAACGCTTCCGTGGTGGGTACGGGCAAAGCCTTCCCCTTCCAGTTCGTTTATATAATAGGCCAGCTTTTCAGACATTAAGCGGCCTTCGGTAAAGGCTATTACACTTCTTGCCCCTTGGCAGGAGGCTACTACCTCCCTGGCTATTTCCGGCCATATTGTGCCTTCGGGGAGAATGCCGCCGGGGAAGGGGTTTACTATTTTAATCTCGAAATCCTTGTGCATTGACGGTGCTATTATTTGGACGGGGGTATCCCCGTTTGAGAGATAATTTGCCGATAATTCCAGGGGCTGGATTGTAGCGGAAAGGCCTACCCGCTGTAAGGGCTTGCCGCAAAGTACGTCCAGCCGTGCCATTGAAAGCATAAGATGGGCACCGCGCTTACTGTCTATCATGGCGTGTAGCTCGTCTATAATTATGGCCCTTGCGGTTTTAAGCATGTTCGTGCCGGATTTGGAGGTTAGCAGCAGATATAAAGATTCCGGGGTGGTGATTAGTATATGAGGCGGTTTTTTTGCCATTTTTGTACGCTCGGCAGTTGGGGTGTCCCCGGTGCGGATTGATACGGTTATTGGCGGGTCGCAGCCGTATTCTTTGGCAATGCCTCTTAAAGGGCGGATTAGATTTTCGCGGATATCGCCAGCCAAGGCTTTTAGGGGGGAGATGTATATTAGTTGCAGCCCGGGGGCTAGGTTGCCGCTGCGGGCCTGGGTCATCATTTGGTCTATAAACACTAAAAAAGCCGAAAGGGTTTTACCTGTTCCGGTAGGGGCCGAAGCCAGTACGTGCTTGCCTGCGGCAATGGCGGGCCAGGCTTCCTGCTGTATATATGTGGGCTTGCCCAAAGTATCTTCGAACCACTTTGTGGTTGGGGGTGAGAATATTTTGCTGAATTGTGTCTCCATGGCTGCGGCCTTTCTGAAAATGGTTTTTTCTATATAAAAATCGCATCTGTAAGGTTGGGGGTTTTAGCCCCCTTCTGTAGAAGGGGGTGGCCCGCAGGGCCGGGGGTTGAGGTTTGCAACAATTTATAAACAACCCCCGGCACTTCGTGCCCACCCCCTTCCACGGAAGGGGGCTTTTTAGCCCCTACCATGCGTTAACCTGTTGACATTGCTTGTATGGCCATAACTATAGCATAGCAAACACGCCAACATATTGTCATGTTTATGATGCCCCGCAATATGCCTTCGCACCCATTTATAGTCATCCATGCGTGAGATTGGATAATGCATTGGCAGTTTTGTCAATAATGATAAACCTTTTTCCGGTTTTGATGATACCGATAAAAGCGATCAATCCCAGTAATTACAGGATTTTCAACTTGCATGACCGTAATATGATATGATAGAAAAAATTCGCAAGGAGACAAGCCTATGACCATAAGAAAAACCACAATGGCAGACCTAAACCATGTAATGGAGATATACGCCTACGCCCGCGCATACATGCAAAACAACGGCAACCCCAACCAATGGCACAATAACCACCCGCCAAAAGAGGTAATTGAAAACGATATAATTACCGGGCGAAGCTACGTATGTGAAAACGAAACAAAAATAACAGCGGTATTCTATTTCAACATAGAAAACGAACCCACATACGAAAAAATCGAAGGCCAATGGCTTAACAACAAGCCATATGGCGTAGTGCACCGCATAGCCAGGGGGCCAGACGCAAAAGGCACAGGCGCCATTTGCCTAAACTGGTGCGCGGCAAGGCACCCAAACATAAGAATAGACACCCACCGGGACAATGCCGCAATGCTAAAGCTGCTGGAGAAACTAGGCTACAAATATTGCGGGATAATATGGCTGGAAAACGGCGACGAACGCTTAGCATACCAAAACGACACCACAATATAGAAGGAGGCAATAGATATGTTTAAAGCAGGAGATATTTTTACCGCAAAACTACCCCGCGGCTACTACGGCGCGTTTCGGATAATAAAGGCAGGCACCATGGAATACACGGAAGAAGAACTCCGCGCATACAAGCTTTTAGATGATGAATCCTACTTAATTGCCGTTACCCAATATTTCGACAAAGAAAAGCCCAAGCTTTCAGACCCGCACCTGCTAAAGGTCGCAAGCTATGGTCCAAGTTCCGAGCCCCATATTTATGTCTATGGGGGATATAAATATTCCGGCAAAGTTATAAAGAAGCACTTCGAACACATAGGCAACATTCCGCCAACAGAAGAAGAAATGAAACTAAAGATGCGCGTCCCCACCGGTGATGACCCTTCCGGCTTTAGCGGGCGCGGGGCGATAGAAGAATCTTTTGTTGACGAAATATTTTATTGCGTAGCCCCAAATGAGGAATCGGATGCGTACGTAATGGAAATGGAGGCCACCAGAAAGTCCGTACTATGCCGCCTTAAGGACGGTGAAGGCGACAAGTTCTTCCGCATCGAAAGCTACGGTAATGGTCTTGTGATGATTTCAGGAAAGGCCGGAACTGCCGGAAAGGGAAAAGCCAAGAAATACGACAGCCAAGAGGAACTGAAAAAAGATATAGAGAAACTGGTAGCAGAAAAACTCGCAGAAGGCTATGAACTGTGCACAGATTATTTCATAGACGATTACGGCAAGGTGCGCTTTAACGACAGCAAGCATCAAGAAAACTCACATGAGAACCCCACAGTAAGCATACACGAGGCCTATCGCTATCAAGACGAAAAAAGTGATAAGTTTTGGCGTATCGAATATGCGGATAACACCCTAGTCGTCAACTACGGCAAAACAGGAGCCATAGGCAAATACCAAGTCAAAGAGTTTGATGACGACGAAGCCTGCGTAAAAGAAGCAAAAAAACTAATCGTCTCCAAAGTAAAAAAGGGCTACAAGCCCTACCCCGAATTTGACCCAGACAATCATTTCTATTTTGACGATAAGGACTATGAACTTGGGCTTCACCGGCTAACATCCCATCCCAAGTTTAGGGAGCATTTTTCCCACGACCTATATTACGACTGTACCGATGAGTTCGCCCCCTTTGGCAGCGATGAAGGTTCAGATACATTGGACATGATTTCTGAATATGTACGTAAAAATAAATCCTTCAATTTCACAGTTAGCCCAAAAGAGCAAGTGGAAATTGATTGGGGCTCCGTATACTGTCCCCCTAACGATATTTCCCGGGAGGCAGTAGAAGCCCTGCTTAAAGCAGATAATGGGGAAAGCGACCAATGCAATAGCGACATGGTCACATACTCCACTGCTTTTGCTCAAATTAAAATTACAGGGCGAATAGATGCCGAGTTAAAACAAATGGCATTAAACGCAATGAAGCGGATGGATATTGCGTTTGAAATATTGGGAGATAGCGTAACAAGAGAGTTCTTGCTAGAAACACAAACTAAAATGATAAAAGACTTGGAAGGGTTTGCCGCAACCTAAGCCGTTCCCGCCATTTCTATAGACAAACCGACGTAAATTTGCTAAAACAATTTCATAACTGCATTAATCACCATAAAGGAGGCCCTCATGCCAGCATTAGACTTTCCGTTAGAAAAACTAAAATCCTACACAGGTTCCAGCCCGCTGCCCAAAGATTTCGACGCTTACTGGGACAAAGCCCTAAAAGAACTGGATAACCAGCCCCTGGATTACGAACTAGAGGACGTAGATTTCAGCGCCCCAGGGGTAATATGCAAGCGCCTTTACTTTACAGGTGTAGGCGGTGCGCGTATCGGCTGTATGTTTCTAAGGCCGGAAAATATTGTGGGCAAAATACCCGCAATAGCAATGTTCCACGGCTATTCCGGCAACAGCGGCGGCTGGGTAGACAAGCTGCCATATGCTTACGCCGGGTATGCAGTATTGGCAATGGACGTAAGGGGCCAGATGGGCCTGTCTTCCGATAATCATATTGTGGACGGCAATACCCTGCGCGGCCATATTATCAGGGGCCTGGCCGGCCACAACCCGGAAAATTTATTTTTCCGCAATGTGTACCTGGATACCGCCCAAACCGCAAGAGTGCTAATGAGCATGGACTTCGTAGACCCAGAGCGGATAGGCGCAACCGGAGGCTCCCAAGGGGGGGCACTAACATTGACATGCGCCGCGCTGGAGCCGCGTGTAAAAATGAACGCGCCGGTATATCCGTTTCTATCCGATTACAAACGCACCTGGGAAATGGATTTATTTAAAGACGCATATGACGAACTGTCGTATTACATCCGCCGCGTAGACCCGCGCCAACAGAAAATGAACGAAATGTTTGAGACTTTGGGCTATATAGACGTATCCAACCTAGCCCCACGAATAAAGGGCGAAACATATATGTTTATCACGCTAATGGACAGCGTTTGCCCGCCCAGCACCCAGTTTGCGGCATATAATAAAATCACCGCTAAAAAAACCGCAGAAATATATCCAAACCACGCCCACGAAGCCTTGCCCGACGCACCGGAGTTAATCTACAATTTCTTTAAGGGGCTGTAAAAGGCTTCTTTGTGGGCCACAACCAGCCCATAAACCGAAATAACCAGTAGTGGCAAGTGCAACACCCCCATCCACCAGTTATCTCGATTAATGCCAAACCACGTAACCATATTCATAATCCCAAAAAGCAGCCCAACATAGGACATAACCGAAAGCGTAGCCTTATCCACACCCTTGGAGTACAGCAGCATTACGCCAATAACCACGGGGGTTATCATGCAATAGGTAACCCCCGCTTCGTTATAAAACACACCAAGGGTTATAGCCGGGTATATATTACATAAACAATCAGCAGAATAAGGCATAAAAAACGCCAACAGCATCAGCGGAATAATCCAAATGCGGTTGGCGTTAAAGTTCATTTTATTAATTTTGGTTTTGCCCTTTGCAAAATCATGGGCGCAAAACCCCAGCACAATAAATTGCACCAGCGCATTCCCTATAAGGAATACAAAGCCATAAGCCGTGGTGTTGGCCATATTTTGAAAAATGCCCACAACCAGCAAAATAAAGGCATAGTATCCCATGGTTATCCTATTTGAGAATTTCAGCCGGGCCGGGCCAATTAAAGGCAGCAAAACAGCCCCAAGCAGAAGCAGCTTAAATATAGGAAGCAGCCATGTCACTTGCACAACGAAGGGGTCGGATAGTACATACGCAATAACATCGGGGATTTCGGCCGGGTCATGGGCTAGTTGGGTGTATGCCGGAACGAAAAATAGAAGGGTTATTACAATTTTAAGCCATTTGGCATGGCCATGTTGGGTTTTCATGGCATTGACAGTCTCCTGAATTCTGTGTACTCATGCATAATTTAACCCTCGCATTTCATACAATCCTTTTTGTTTTTTTCAGACCAAAGGCTTTTCTTTCAGCGTGAAGCAAATAAATTATGCTGTAATATAACCCGCAAGTGCTTCCTCCACTGTTTCGTTTAATGTCTTGTTGTACTTTGCGGAAAAGTCTGCAAGATTCTTGTGCAATGCCAGAGGAATTTTTACGCTTAGGTGGCTAAAGTAAGGTTTTTGTGGCTCTAAGCCTTCATCTTTGCACATTGCGAAATACTCATCTATAGCCCCTTCAAAATCTTGTCTTAGGCCATCTAAGTCGCGGCCTTCATATGAAATCAGCCCATCTATTCCAATCACTTTCCCATGAAAAACATTACCGTCAAGGGCGTACTCTACTGTCCCAAAGTAGCCGTTGTACTCTAGGAGATTGTTTATGTCGTAGGTCATATTAAGTCATTCCCTTCTAAAAAATCTAAGATGTCATTTATCTGATATGGCAACAGTTCTTTCCTCGGGTGAGGTTTGTGTATTATAAGAGGTGAACTTTTATACATAAACCTTGTGCGCGAGCCGCCTGTTTTTCCAGATTTGGGCTTTCCAAGCCCTAAAGTTACTTTCATTTCAATACAATAGTAACAATATACGCCAACCATCGCAAATTATCAATTGCTTTAACAAGCTGAATAGTGAGTGGTTGTTATGAATCTATTAAAATCAAGAGGAAAGCTGGCCGGTATAGTACGTACTCTACGGGTCAAAAAAAACACCTGCCTGCAAGAAATCTAAATTCTTGCAAGCAGGTGGTTTTTTCCCATGCATACGCTCATTCCATAAACACGAATCAAGTGCTGAACGATATCCCCGCAAATACTATAACAGCGGCGAAAACAACCGCGAAATAGACTCCCGTATCTTTATCCGCCGTGGCCGCTTGTTGTACCCTTCCAACGTTAACTCCCGGGAGTCATTCACGTCTTTAAAAAACGCGGATTCTAACTCCTTGGTAACTGCCTCGTCTTCTATAAATGCATGGGTCTCAAAATTAATCTTAAAACTCCTTACATCCATGTTTGCCGTGCCAACGGCGCATATTTTCGAATCCACCATCACCGTCTTGCAGTGGATAAACCCCTTGGTATAAGCATACCCCTTTACACCGGCGCACATAAGCTCCCCAATAAAGGACGAACTGGCCCAATACACAAACGGATGGTCCGGGTTTGCCGGGTACATAATACGCACATCAATGCCGGATAACGCGGCTATTCTTATGCAGGTAAACAGCGCATCATCCGGCACAAAATACGGGGTCTGGATGTATATAGACTTTTTTGCACCCATAATCATTTGGCAAAAGGCGTGAAGCACGCTTGGGTAGCGGGTATCCGGGCCGCTGGATATGATGGTTACGCGGCTGCCTGCATGAGCTGGCAGGCTAGCGTGTTTATTTGTGTTGTCGGCTGTGCTTAGGTTTTTTCCCGTCTTGCCGGCATCGCCTGGGTCTTTTTCCCCGGCTTTAGCCATAAAATACTCGGGCAGCACCTGCATCTTTTCTTCCGATGCAAAATTCCAATCCATAATAAAACGCAAGAGAATAGGGTTAACCGCACCGCCGGTAAGGCGCATATGGGTATCCCGCCAGTGCCCCAGTTCGCCCATTCCCAAATATTCTTTGCCAATATTAGAGCCGCCAATATAGGCCACATTACCGTCTATAACCGCAAGCTTCCTGTGATTGCGGAAGTTTATCCTAACCGGCACCGGCGGCAAAAACAGCCCCAGCTTGCCCCCTGCATCTATAAGGGGCTGGTATGTATCTTTTGCGGTAAAGGCACAGCCCATGCCATCTAAAAGCAGCCGCACTTCTATGCCGTCTGCTGCCCTCTTTGCCAACTGGCGCACCAGGTGCCGCCCTACTTCGTCCCCCCGCAGGATATAATATTGTATGAATATATATTTCTTGGCATTTGCTATATCGTCCAATATGGCGTCGAACTTCTTCTTTCCGTCATGGTATAGGGTTATCCGGTTATCTTCTGTTGTATCGTCTTCGTCGGCACCAAGGCCCATTTCCCGGTAAATGCCGTGCAGTTCGTCGTCGTTATCCGATTTTACAAGAAAGACCTTTTGCTTACGGCTGTCTTGGCCGATTATCATATAAATCACAAACCCGGCTATAGGCAAAATAGCAACCGCTACCATCCAGGCCCAGGTGGCGGCGGTATTGCGCCTTTGCGCAAATATAACAATAAACATAAAGCCAATATTAAGTACAAACACCGATATAAGCAGTAGTGTTGGCATGTGCATAAATTAACCCCCGTATTCAGGTCAGGTGACACGTAGCTTATTTTACATAAAATCGGCTTTATTATACGACAGTATAAAAACAGTGTAAAACCGGCGTACCATATAACCCTTGCATATGCAAGCCCCAATAACCTATAATCATCGTGTTTGGTTTGTGATGGAATCCGCCCGTAAAGGGCCATAGGAGGAAAACAAATGCGCATAATAGGAACAACAGCAATGGGTATCCGCCTTCCAATAATAAGCCCCGGCGACGATTTAGTAGAAATAGTAGCCGACTATGTACAAATGGTGACAGAATCCACCCCCCTAACCCCCTCAGACGTGGTTGCGGTCACAGAAGCAATTGTAGCCAAGGCCGAAGGCAATTTTGCCGCAATACAAGATATCGCAGACGATGTCCGCTGTAAGTTTGGGGATGAAGAAGTAGGGCTGGTATACCCCATGCTTTCCCGGAATCGTTTTCTTAATATTCTTAAAGGTATAGCTGCCGGTGTAAAAAAATTGCATGTACTTTTAAGCTACCCCCACGACGAAGTGGGCAACCCTATACTGGATATAAACAAGCTGGATGAAATCATAGATGCCCTGCCTCCAGGGATGGTAACCGCCGCCCAGTTTGCGGCGGCAGCAGGGGATTTCGCCCACCCGTTTACCGGAATAGATTACTTGAAACTTTACAACGAAGCCGGAAGCAATATCAGCATCTATCTATCCAACGACCCGCGAGATATATTAAAACTAACACCCCATGTATTGGTTGGCGAAATTCATAACCGGTTCATAACCAAGTCCAGGCTGGAAAAAGCCGGTGCAAAAACCGTATACACATTATCAGATATCCTGAGCCAAAGCGTTAACGGCAGCGGTTACAACGCAGAGTTTGGGGTATTAGGCTCTAACCTGTCCACGGAAGATGTATTAAAGCTGTATCCCGCCCGCGCACCAGAATTTGTGCAAAACCTGCAAGCCCGCTTATACGAAAAAACCGGCACAAGGCCGGAGGTGATGGTTTATGGCGACGGGGCATTTAAAGACCCGGTTTGCGGGATATGGGAACTGGCTGACCCGGTAGTATCCCCAGGGCACACGGCTAGGCTCGCGAACCGCCCTCACGAGGTTAAAATAAAACTGATAGCCGACACTGTAGCCAAGGGCATGACAAGGGAAGAAAAACATCAAGCCGTAACCCAAATGATTAAAAGCAAGGCCGACAACCCCGACGCCTTCAGGGAAGGCACAACCCCGCGAGTATATGCAGACTTGCTGGGCAGCCTATGCGATTTAATGGGCGGCAGCGGGGATAAGGGAACGCCTGTGGTGCTGGTGCGCGGGTATTTTGACGATTATACTACAGCGTAGAAAGATGGAATCCTGGCTGCTATTTCACTCCCCAACCCGGTACAAATTACGCACAAACATAGCCGCTTCCGCCCTGGTAACATACCCTCTTGGGTTAATGCTAACTCCATCACCGGCAATAATCCCCGCGCTGGCAAGGGATGAAATAGGGAGCCTGGCGTAGCTGGATATCTCCCCAAAGTCGCTGAAGCGGCCCAGGGCTGTTAGGCCTATATCGGGCTGGATTTGTCCCCTGGCCATCATTATATTATAAAGCATCTTCATCATATCCTGCCGGGTGATAGAGCGGTCAGGGGCAAAGTTGTTATTGCCGATACCCGCTACCAGGCCAAGCTGTTTTGCTATATCTATATATATACCGCGCCCAGATAGGGCCACATCATTAAAAGGTGTATGCATATCTTCCAATAAATATGGGACGGTTAAATCCAGCGCCTTTACCGCAGCGGCAAGCACATAGCCCCTTGTGGCATTGCCGTTAGGGTGAAATGCTGTATGTTCACGGGTTGTCATACATAAGTAAGTATTCATAAGGTCCCTGGCTACTACAAACTCTACCGCCTCCCGGGACCAGCCAAAGCCTTGAAGGTCCGATATTGCCGTAACAGGCTCGGGGGGAAGGGGGTTTAGTAACATACCATCCATAAAAATGCGCAGTTGTTCGCGCCGTGTGTTGCCGGCGCTGTCTTGTATTACCACGAAACCTACCCATGTTATACGGTCTTCGATTTGGTAGGGTAAGCGCTCTATTCTAATTACTCCTGTATCGGATAGGCTTAGGCATTGTATTTCGCAAATGTAATCGTCTTCATTGTATTCAGCGTCCATGGCGTCTTCGTCGTCTTCTGTGTAGCGTACGGGGCCGATGATTTCCCAGGACGTAAAATTATTTGACACTGCGTAAAACTGTTTGCTTGCCGCAGCTTGGGTTATGATGGCTGTAATTATGCCATATTCTATTGATATTAACTGCAAACTGTAAAAACCGCCGGTTACTTCCTCCCGCCAGTGCTCTTCATATGGCGGGTAGTATTCTTCCATTATATACGGGCCTGTGCTTGGCAAACCCGATAATTCATCTGTGCTATGGGCTACATTCAGCAGAGCAGGCAGCCCGTTTGCGAAACGGCCGGTATTATACTGTGGGGCAGGTATTACATCTGTTGTAATATCCTCCCCAAGTATTTCCTCTATGGCAAATGCGCTGCCGGATGTGGTGAAAATTGAAATGGATATAAGCACCATTAACAATACAGCTATTTTTCTGGCGTATTTTCTCGTTTGCATATGCTCCTCCTGGGTATTCCTTTTGTGGATTTCATGTTAGTATCTTGCCTGGGGAATATTACCACACATTTCCAGATATTACCAATTATTTCCATAACGAAAAATTACTCAATTACTTGGTTAAAATGGTACAAACATCCAACATGCGTTGTATATTTCTGTGTGCGCTCATGTGTAAAATGACAATAAATGGATGATTATATTGCCCGTGTTGTACAAATAGCAATAATTTGCCGGGGAATTGCCCAAATACGAACTTAAACGTCAAATGAACGCAAAATTCTGCATTGAACCTTTGCAGAATGGGGTGCTAATACCGATTCCAAATTTAAACCTATCTGACAGAGCGGCTGCGGGAAACGCGGAGCAAGCGCTTTCCCGCGTTTAGCCGCGATAGGCAGATAGGATTTAAATTGGAATCGGTATAAACTAACGGATGCAAAAATATTTTCCAAGGGGGAATAATGGACACAAAAAAAACTACAACCATCACTGTTGCTTTTGTGATTGTTATAGCCACGGTTTCTCTTATTGTTATTATGGCCTGGCTAGGCGCTAACCTGCCGGATACAGGCAACTTAGGAAGCGGGGACGGGGATAGTTACATGACGGAAGCCTATCCCTACCCGCCATATGAGACAAATTATTCCCAGGAAATGCCGGTGGATACAAGCCAGGCTGCGCCAGATGAGTCCACCACAGGCCCCCAAGACGATACACCGGAAGGCACCAACGAATATCTGCCTCCGGACAATTATGGCAGCTACTCAAACGGCGATACCGATGAGTACGAGTATTTGTTCACGCCAATATTCAAAAGGGAGCCGCTGCCGGAACACATCATCCAGCAAATTACAGGTGTGACCTTTCACGAAACCACGCCTTTTGGCTACGATTATTTGACCTATTTAACCGTGACCCATGTTAATTTTATAGGGGAAAGCGTACTTGGGCATCTTATAGTTGCGGCGTCTATTGGGTACGAAGTGTTGGATATTTTTCGTGAGATATATGAAGGGGGCTTCCCCATATACAGCATTAAGCTTATCGATTATTTTGACGCAAGTGATTATTTATCCATGGCGGCAAATAACAGCCATGCATTTAATTTCAGGTATATTGCGGGTACAACTATTATTTCCAGGCATGGTTTTGGCATGGCTATAGATATTAACCCGGTACAAAACCCGTATATTCGGGAGGATGTAATATGGCCTGCGGCCGGGGCGGAGTATCTGGACCGTTCATATGTACGGCCCGGTATGATTGTACCGGGAGGGGTGGCTTATAATGCATTTATGAGCCGAGGCTGGATATGGGGCGGATATTGGACATTGCCGAGGGATTATCATCATTTTGAGAGGCGATGAAGGGCGAACAAACTCAGAAGCTGTATTCAACTCCGCCAACGCCGCCTTTGCGGTCGATTTTCCGCAGCTTTTCGTCGGCGTTTTCTTGCTTGCCTTCTTGGCAAGCGGCGAAACCACCTCCTCAATCTGCGAAAAATC